>Ga0228711_1009409_pt1 | contig 13275 bp, 6 predicted proteins | sample MedpolnodulmetaG_2_FD_177996 | JGI IMG/M metagenome (GOLD analysis project Ga0228711, IMG submission 177996) | Root nodule microbial communities from Medicago polymorpha collected in Santa Monica, California, United States - brown nodules | ecosystem: Host-associated > Plants > Roots > Nodule...
AATTCATCATCATACTAATTCATAATAAGGTTTCTTATCATTTAGATAAGAATAATGGCATGGTTCAGTGCTTATACTAAGTTTTATTTCAAATAAAAACAAATTTGACTGTTTTACTTTTTATAAACATTATTTCTTAGGCTTAATTGCAGTTTTAGCTCCCTAACTTTTCCAAAGTTGCGATTTTGGCCCCCTAAGAAAAAAAACTACAAAACAGCCCCCTAAGTTTTGCAACTGTAGCAGTTTTGTCCCCCAAGACTGATATTGACTCGGTCTACGATGACGTGGCACCCTAAGTGAGGTGCCACATGTTATTTATTTATTTATTTTTTTGCCTTGGGGGCCAAAATTGCTACAGTTGCAAAACTTAGGGGGCTGTTTTGTAGTTTTTTTCTTTAGAGGCCAAAATCGCAACTTTGAGAAAGTTAGGGGGCTAAAACTGCAATTAAGCATATTTCTTATGTGTTAATTGTTAATGATAGCTTCACTAGAAACATTATTTCTTGCTTTTAGTGGCTATGATTTTGTTCGTGTGTTCTTGTTCTATCGATTCCTGTTTTATCGATTACACCAAACTTTATAATTAACAAAAATATTGATGCATACAAACAGAATTGCACATAACAAAAAACAAAACAAAACAAAATAAAACATAATCGAAAAAATATTAAGCATAAATCAGTAAAAAAAACACACCTGAAGATGATGGTGATAGAGAGAGACCGATGGTGTGAGATGTGCAAGAAGAAGATAGAAAACTCGAGTGAGTGCCGTCGTGTCGTCTAACAGACACATGTGGTGAAATGGTTTTTAGGGTTTGAGTCTTTTTAGGGTTTGAGTTTCTATTTATACAAGAGGGGTAATAAATGGGTAAAAAGGTAATTTTCTTCATTCGGGTAGGGTTTGGGTATGGGTTCGGGGTGAGTACTTATATCCCCGTCACCCGTCCCGTACCCGCATTTTGAAATCGGGAAAAACCCATACCCAAACTCAGTCAAACCGGGAAAAACCCGTCAAATCGGAGATGGTTTGGGCGGGTACCCACGGACACAGGTTTTGTTGCCATGCCTAGCAACCAACCTCAGCTTTATTGCAAAACGACTCCAATCAAAGTACAAATCAAGCACAATAAGGTGGAAAGAATTTGTCGCACCTAAAAAAAAACATGTTTGTTGCCACAGCGAAAAGAAAATTTCCGTATCTTTCTGTACGGGAAATAAATACAAGTATTTCACAAAACATTCTTAATCTGCAGACATTGCTTACAACGTCTAATACATTTTTATCTTACAATAATCACTGCTTTCTTTAACTTTCTGATTATCCAACGAAGAAAATGGAGGGCAAAAATAAATTACAGGGGGGAGAAAGAAACCAATCAATAATGGCACCAAAATGGCAAGGAGTGTATATAAAATATAATCCTCCGCCTATCCAACAAACAATCCCATTTAGGGCAGGAAAATAATTTTAATTTGGCTAAGCTGTGATCATATCCGCCCCATTCTGTGCAGCCGCATCTGCCAGTCTCTTCCAATTCAATTCCCGCAGCTCTTCCACCTCTTTGGCTCTAGCCTCTCTTTCCAAATACTGCCTCTGGCACTCTTCAAACAATTCAGCATCCATTTCAAGGAACATTTTCCTAACATTCACAGTCAACCCATTTACAGCCGGGTTCCAATGACTCTGGACATTTTTCTCCAATGCTTCAAATATTATGGGCAATACTACAGTCCTGTTTTGGGCAATTAAACTGACGATATGCTCGTTATTCCACAAAAAGAGAGCTCGTTCTGCGACCTACAATATAGATGTGAATAAGCATACAAGGGATAATTAAACTAGAAACAATAAATGAAATAGAATGCATTTTTTTAAAATAATGAAAAAGCAAGTCAATTCTATGCAATCAGGATTCTAAATCCAATTCAGTATGCTAATTATCACTTGAGAGATAAGATTTTCCAAAAATAATGTTCACACAAGGAACTTCCAGACTTGACCTCACTCTATGGAGGTTAACCTAAACCCAAATCCAAAAGCTAACGTGTGTGAAGATCCGTTCTGAACCTCCTGATCCTTAAGCACACTTTTATGACTCTCAAGATTAATCATTATCATTATAAGAAAGGAAATTCTCCATTAGGCCAACCTGATCTGGAATGATTACCATTCAAGTTCAAGACAAAGCCAAGAGGTCAATCATAATCTTAATGTTTCTGGACTATATGGGTTTATGGATCTGAACATCGACCCAGAAGGCCAAGGAGAGTATAGTTAATCACAGAATCAGTTCAGGTTTTTCAAATTAAAAAACTAATAACCTGTAGAAAAATCATCAATCCCGTAATGACTAAAGACCATATTGACAGCAAGCGAGACTAAAAAAGCATCCTATAAAAAGATTTATACGAACAGCACTTTAAATATCACCAAGTAGAGAAACTCATTTGCACACTATTTTCGTTTCCACAAATTCTACATGTTTGTGGTCAAGACCCTGCCAACCTTCAAATTTTCCATCTCTGGTGAGCTTAAGCTCAAACTACAGTTGATGACCAATATCAGATTTGGTAAAGCTAATAAAAGGAAGGAATTGAGTGATGCAGAACTCTGAAATCTCGAGAAATAGGGGAACCAATTTACTCCTCCCTTTCTTCCTTCACTTTTGAAAAGTATCACCATACTTTTCTGTTCAAGGACGAAATAATGATATTACATAATAGTTTTGGATAATAAACACCTCATGATTCTCTGCTAGCTTTCTGGGAACATTGACTACATACTGCCAAGCCACAGTACGACAATGACATCGAAGATGTATTTATAGAAATTCTATTCAAATAAATTAGTTTAGCAGTCTAACAAAGAGTATTAATTCACTAAGGAAAACAAATTTTTACATTGCCTAAAGTCCAACAAATTAATTCTCCTATGAATTAGACGGACACTTAGTTTAGCAGTCTAACAAAGAGTATTAATTCACTAAGGAAAACAAATTTTCCATTTTATACATGCAATGTAAATATTTGAAGTCTAGGCAGGGTTTGGACTTTAGATTCATAGCATAATACACCTCTAATCTTATTTCCAGTTTCTCACTCAATTCCAAAGAGGTGCAAAACAAAGGGTTTGTGTGTTGGGCGTGTAAAGATTTGATTATGTGTCGTTTTAAGAATTTGTATCTTTAGAGCATGTTTGGTTAGTTTTCATTCAGTTTACTGTTTTCAGAATTTTTTTTTTAAGGAAGTGGTGAAAACTGCAAACACACACACACACTCTTCAAAAATATTTGTGACGGAAGAGTCACATACAGGTCATGTGATTAATGAGCTTTAAATGAAGGGAGTATTTGTTAAATCAACTTATGTTAACATATTTTCTATTTTGTTTCTCAATTTGTTTACGTATGATTCCAAATTTAACCATTCTGGTTCAACTTGTAGAATTTTATTTGCTTCCCAAACTTGGAAGATATAATAACTCACAGCAACAATTTGCAGATAGATTTGAAGTCTCGGTAAATCCCATCATTAATTCTGAGATGTTTTCTATGGTTAAAGTAACTGCAAATATTAAACTAAATTTCTTGCTCTAGTGCACACCTTCAGCAGCAAATTGATAAGTATTTTAGGTTTTGATGATGTATGAGTAGGACTGGGACTATCAGGAACATGTGCTGTTGACCAACAGCCAACAACTTTCATATACAACAACCAAGCCTTATCCCACTAAGTGGGGTAGGCTACATGGATCAAATTATGTCATAATGTTCTATCATAAACCATATTTGGATCCAACTCATTAACCTCTAAATCTTTCCTAATAATTTCTCTTAATAGTTTTTCTAAGTCTTCCTCAACCTCTTCTGATCCGACTCTCTTCCATCTTATCTACTCTTTGTACTACAATGTCTACAGGTCTTCTCTCTACATGCCCAAGCCACCTAAGCATAGTTTCTACCATCTTTTCTACTATAGGTGCTACCCCCAACTCTCTCTCTAATGGTGTCGTTCCTAATCCTATCTCTTCTATTAGACAAAATAACTTCAAAAGACTCAAGCCATCAGACCTTGTAAGTAGCCAAATTCCTCATGAAATTAGATTCACTAGATTGTTTTCGGTGATTTCACTAATCAAAAAGACATGCTTCACTCCAGCGCAAAGAATAGCTGCCAGAGATTAGGCTTGACTCGAGATACAAATGAGGTATAGATACCTAAATGGCTGAATTTCTTAAATCCCAACATTTACACAATTATAAACTTCATGATAACATAAGACATGGATCAGCTAGAAGAACAAAGAAAGGTAACACTATTTTCTTCTTATTTTAAGTGGTCAGAACATTGAATTTGATTAATGAATTTCGGCAATTAATAACAACAGATCAAGGGTTACTCAATCACTCAGAGTTTAAGTGATTTGTAGCAACATAAATAATTATAGATCAAAACATACTCCGATGCGTCTCTAGTCACCCCTGTATAGATAATAGATGCGCAAGGAGTGAGAGTCCCCAAGGCATGGCCCAAGTGATTGAGCTAGTTTGAGGTTCAAGGTTCAAACTCTGGTTAATAACATAACATGCTAACAACTAACATTTACTTAACAAAAAAATAAAGGTATTGTGAGAAAAATGAGTGCTCAAAAGTCAAAACTACCAAATGGTCGAAAATAATAGAAGTGAACTGGGTGAAATGAAAGAATATAGCCTATTTGGTTTGAGAATGTGTTCTCTATTTTCATTTCTCGTTTTCACTTTTTATTACAAAATTGCCTTTTGTTTTCACTTTTCATGTCTTAAAAGGTTTATACATGAAACAGATTGAAAGGTGACAGTTTGTAATTAAAAGTGAAAACAAAAAAAATCTAATACCAAATAAGCCCTTAGCTTTTAATGATTCAAATTCTAATACCGCCTTTTGTTTTCACTTATCGTGTCTTAAAAGGTTTATACATGAAACAGATTGAAAGATGACAGTTTGTGATTAAAAGTGAAAACAAAAAAAATTCTAATACCAAATAAGCCCTTAGCTGATTCAAATTCATTAAACCAACAATCTTAAGATTCTAATATATTAACAGTGTGCTTGGTATGCGAAAAATAGGTGAGAGAGAAACACAGACGAGAGAAAGAGGGAAGAAGTGTGGTCTTTCTCTTGTTTGGTGCACAAGAGAAATAGGGGAGATTGATAAAAACAGTATGGGTCCCACCTGTTTTTTCTTCTTCGCTGATATGCGAAGAAAGAAGGAAGAGAAGCATTCTTTTTATGTTATTCCTATATTATCCTTGTTCCTATGCCATCTCAAATCTCAGCTGTGCCATCTCAAACCATCTCAAAGGTGCAAAGCATTCTTATAAAATACGGTGCGACTTTTTATAAAAATAACAAGGAAGCTAAACCGTTCAACAATGGTGAAACTTGATTTTTTTTCATTTAATTTTTGTGGATAAACATAGAGTGGAGAAGTGCACCAGCAGCAGCACCGACTGAATGAATACTTTGCTGTTTTTTTTTTTGCTGTATAGAGTAGTTTTTGGGATTGATTTGATGGTGGGGTTGAGTGTGATGAGTTAATTAATTAAATTTAAATGTGGAAGGTTTTTTAATATAAGGGTATTTTAGTATTTTTATACATAATCAACACTTCTCTCTTTCCTATTTCTCTTCTCTTTTTTTCCTACCAAACAATCTATCAAATCTACTCTATTTCTCATCTTTTTCTCTCTTCCCACACTCTCTCTTGCCTATTTCTCTCTTCACAACTTCTTTTCTAAACCAAACACACCCTAAATGCTCAGCCATGTCATAAGTTGGGATTTAACTAATTGAAAGGTACATAAAGTTTACTAATTTGTGACTGTCATCGTTCTCATAAAAGACCAGTCCTTGTATAGAGGAATTTAAAGGGCGGGTTCGTAGAAAGGAAAATGTTAGCTGACACATAAACGTAGATAGTAAAGACTTTCCAGAAAACGAGTTCATTAAGGTTTTTTCGGCCTTGCCCATTCATCGCAAAACTTCCCTTACAATCAAATTTAACCCATGATGGGATGTTAGGTGGCACATTGCAAACGATAATGTCAAAGTATATAAGAATGTGTTTGATTTCTTATATCACCATGGGCATTGCATGTGACTTAATAAATCACAAGGCACGTGCAGCTGACCCCCAACAATAATCAGTTATGCTAAAATCAAAATATCTCTACATGGTACACCTCACGTACCTCACCAAAAAAGTAAATGACAATAATGGTAATTAAGAAAGAAACAAATCTATAACTCAGAGATAGTTTAAATAGTGCAAAAGCCAAACCACAAACTTCACCATTACAGTTATTGAACATAACATTTACAATACAAGCACTTATGTAAGCCATGTAATCTTTTTTTAACAAGGATTGTAGTCCATTTAATTTACACGACATACATACAAATATATATAAATTTCATAAAGTAAAATGTCAAAAAATAGTCGTCAATCAAATTTTAGTTCTGCTTAACTTTGGCAGTTCAACACTATTTCAAAAGAAAAACAAAAATGAATAGACAATCCCTGTACGTGAGAAGTGTATGTTATGTTAGGGTTGAAAACAATTATGAGAGAACATTAAATATTTTCCACATTGATAGTGATGATAAAACATAGTTTATTTTCCTACATCGACAAAGACATCATCATTAAGATGCAAAACAATAAATGAACTATCCACAACAAAACAAAAAAACCTAGGTACCTGTTCACAAAACTAAAAAAACCTAGGTTGCCGAGTTTGGAACTTGAAGGATATGTCAGTTGAAGTTTACTAACTACGCAACCAAACCTTATATTAACATCCGGTTATCAATATTATACCAAATAAGGGCCAAGTAAAGATCTACCTTACAAAGAGAGTAACAGTTCAATAAGAAGCATTGCAAATTTATAACACTTATTAACTTATTAATATTATACCAAATAAGGGCCAAGTAAGGATCTACCTTACAAAGAGAATAACAGTTCAATAAGAAGATTGCAAATATATACACAATATCCAAAGGAAAATGGTAATTAAAAAAACACTTGTATTAGTCCTACTCAATCAACATAATGAAAAAGCATTATCGACAAACCTGAAAATGCGGACTATTGAGGCAGCGAGCAATCTGTCTAAAAAGAAGAACCATACAGCGTTGGAACTCCGCAGCCTGCGTAGCCTCCAGCACTTCCTCCAGTTCCCCGAGAAAAAGAACTTCCTTCTGACAATTAGTCACCGGCCAGTACTTCAACAAACCCCGAATAACAGTATCCGCTAGCTTAAAATCCTTCTCAACAAACTGCGAAATGCAATAAGACAACTGCTGATGGTACACACCAACCGGTTTCGGTTTATGCAAAGGCAGCAACGCTCGCACAAGAAACAACTTATGCTCTTCCTTCATCGGCAATGCAAACCCATTAATTATACTCCCAAGAATCTCAAGAAGCTCCATAATCCCACTGTGTCTCTCAGTCTCATAAATAAAGCGATAAAATATGTTATTAATAGCCTTCCTAATAAAGGGTCTATGAACCATAAATTTTCCATAAACACGATGCAATATCGTTTTCACATATTCGCGCTCTCTAGGATCCTCAGAATCAAACAAATCAAGTAATTTAAGCACGAATGAATGATCAATGTAACGTTTCGCTACCTTCGTATCAGTATCTGACGAAACCACATATCTAAGCAGAAGCTCATAAACAAGCTGCAAATGCGGCCATGCCGGTTCCAAACACGGCTCCTCATCTTCTGGATCGGCAGCATCTTGTCCAGTATTCTCATGATACGCCGGAGGAAGACAACGGAAAATATTCACCGAAACCATTTTGATCATCTCTTCTTGACAAATCTCCGTTATCTTACTCGAACCAGATTGAATAAATTCAACCAATTCCATCAACGTTTGTCTCTTGATTTCTTTCTCTCGAACCGATTTCAACGTATCGGTGAAATCTAAAGTGTGGCAACAAATCTGAAGCTTCCGGAGAAATAAATTCTGTCTCTCGGATACAGGTACGTCGCGGAACAATGGAAGCGCTTCGATTGTTCCCGACGGTGGTGGTATGACCACCGCCGATGAATCAACGGTGGTGTTCGCCGGTGGACCGAATCCGTCGGTTGAATCGGATTTGGACGGCTTCTTTTGCCCTCCTTTCATTAATTTCTTGAACATTTTGAGAACCCTAACCCTAAGCTAACGACGTCGCATCTCAGGTTAAACAACGGTGGATCGGAGTGGTGGATGATCGGAGATGTGTTTTCCGGTGATGAAATGAGTGGTAAATTATAGAGAGAGGGTGTGTTTGTGTTTTTGAGTAAAATTGAGGTGATGATTAAAGAGGTGCATATTTGTGTAAAGGATAATACCAATATCAATGGATAATGCATTATAAATTTACAATTACGACTAGGAGAAATTATGAATTTCAACTTTTTTTATTTAAATGATAGGTGGAAATATGGAATTGTTACCAAAAAAAAATGATAGGTGGAATAATATATACACTTTTTTTTAGAGTCCATGCTATATTTACACGAACTTTGCAGATAGTTGCTAAAACTATCATATGGTATGGCAATACTAAATTCGTCTCAATATCACTGCTTTTTAACATTTTTTCTCTGTCTTGAAATAGTTGTCAAGTTTTAACTTTTAAAGTATGAGTTAATAATTGGCGAAGTGGTCGGGGAGGGATATAGATTCAATTTGGTATAGAAATATTTTTACTATTGAAAGAAGTGATGAGGTGAGTTTCTGAATAATGTTTATAAGAGATTGGATAATGAGAGTAAGAGGTTGTTTTGGCACGAGGAATGTCAATTACTATCTATGAATACGGGTAGTATGATACTCATCTACGTCACGTTGGATAAACATGATACCCATGTCCCGTTGGAAAAACGGATACTCATGAGTTTTTGAATTTATTTATTTATTGGTACAAAGAATAACAAATTTTTAATTACCAAAAACTTCAATTTTTAAACATCCATACATAATTCATTTTCATTTCATAAATCAGATCATAATCCAAACAAAATTAATGATTCTTACATAATTCATACAAATTCACCATACCATAATTCATATAAAATTTACGATTCTTGCCTAATCCATAAAAATTCTTGAAGTAAAATAAAATCATAAAAACATCCAAATTTCATATGCATTCCAAGCTTCAATAATTTCACTTTGAATAAAAGAGTTTTTTTCATAGAACTTAGAAGAGAAGAGAGAGAGATTTGGTGACAACACAGAAGTTGCGTATTTGGGTGCACAAAAGAGAGAGAGATTTGGTGCAATGAAGGTGCAAGACTCATACATGAGGGGTTCATATAGGAAAACATGGGTAATTGGGGTTAAATAAAAAAACTGAGGGGGTTCAGTTGAACCCCCTGGACAATAGGTGGCTCCGCCCCTGCTCTTATATATATATATATATGTATATACAAAAATATTTTAGTAATTTATTTATTTATTATCGAGTACAAGTATCCGTGACCATGAATATCATCAAATTTGTGTTTGTATCCATAAAGTAACAGGTAGTTAAATACCCGTTTATTATATATGTGGATACCCGTTTAACTATATGTCCCATACTCGTGACAGATTTTATCCGCAGGCACCCTTAAGACTCGTGGTTCAGCAAGGAGTTGGGTAAAAGATCATTTTCTTAGGTTGTTTAATCTAGCGACGGAGAAATATGTTACTGTGCATTATATGGTATTGGGCATTGGTGTTGAGGGAGGTAGTTTGAGTTGGTGAAGAAAAATGTTAGGTATTTTTTTGTTTGGGATGTTGCGTTCGTTAACGAGTTTAAACATGGACATGGCCAGGACTTGAGCCTATAGAGGGACCAAGTTTAAAAGTATAATTATGTAAATAAAAGTTAAATTTTCAAATGTACAACATATACCAGATATTTTTAATTCATCTATCGTTTAAAAACTCCCAATTTTTTTGTTGGTGGTTCGTATGATGTTATAAACTTTTCGGAAAAAATTGAGGAACAAAATTTGACCCGTAAATATATGCTTACTCAAAATAAAATTGTAATTTTGCATGTTTTGGTCGAAAAAATATAATTTGATTTCTAGGTCAAAGTTTTCGTTGTTTTAGTTTTAGATGGTTCAAAATATCATAATTAATCAGTCCAATGTTACTAAATCTTAATTTTATGAGGAAGGCTTTATTTTAACGTCATAAAAATGTTTGAATAAAATCATGAAAAACTTGGTCTTTTAGGGCCTTTTTCTAGACTTTATATCTATAGAAAAAAATTGGTCGACTTTTTATTTATTTCAACCCTTTATTTAAAGAAAAAAATATAGAATTGAAACTTAGTGGATATGAAATAGCAAATGAAATCATAATGAACAATGTTAATTTATTCTACATAAATCGAACAGGAACTGTTTTATAAATCTCTCACATTTCTACAAAATATTACATAGGGATACATATACATTCATATTCTATATAATATTTTAAAAGGTGAGAGGTTTAAAAAAAGTAGTTTCTTTTCAATGTATATGTAAAATAAATTTGACTCCGTTGATTATGATATCAACTGGCAGCTTGATTTCGACCTTCCAATCTTATATTTTTAAGTTGTAAACAAATTACTTCTTTGCCTTTCCTCGCTCTTGCAATCGTAAGACAAAGAACTGTTATGAAAAACCATATACACTCTCTTCGACTTAAATATCAGTTCTCGTTGCATCGTTATTCTTCCCTCGGTTTAGATTTCTCATTGTTCCGTTCATCTTCACCTGCGTTCAAATTCATTCTTCACTCCTACAAATCTCAACATTCATATTTAAGTTTTTCCACCATTGGCTCCAAGAAACAAAATCGTCATCTCCACTAAGGAGATCGTACGTCTCTTTACAACGTACTCTTAGAGATGAATGTGCCAATTAGCATAAAGAAAACAAGAAAATGGAGGTGTTGTTTCATTTGTCCTCGCATAGAGAAAGATGAACGAAGGCTTAGGGAATTAAGTCACCATTAATTTATTCACAGCTGTGTGTATTATTTTTGGGTTGTGAGGTTGAAGGGTGTTGAATGCATGAAAGAGATATGGGATAAAAATGATGAGACTATAGAGTAATTGTGAAAAAACGGGATTATATTTTGTGTTTCTTTATGATCGATCATCCTTATCCTGAAATTTTACAATGCATCTCTTCTTCTGCATTCATATTTATACTTATAACAAATTGTGGTCAGCAACAAACTGTACCTCCTGATGCAAAATTATAGTGGTGGTGCCAAAATTGTAAGGTTTGTAATAGCAGAAAATGCAGAGATGCATGCAATGGATGATGTTTTGTCAACCTACTTGACAACCTTCTTTTTCTCTCTTTTCATTGGTCAAAAATAATAGAGAGAGAAAAAGGAAGAGAGAGAGTAAGAATAGAATGTGAGTAAGAGAGAGAAAGTTGTCGTCACAAAGTGGTTGTATAAATATCATGCGAGTAACAACACCATGAAACCTTTGTGAGTGGCAAATCAACTCATTTTTTAATTTCTCTTTCCTGATGGCACGTTTCATCCGTGAAATCCGTCAAAACATGTATTGTAATTGGTCAAATTTTAACTGTGAAGAATTCAAGATGATTTTTTTGGCTTTAAATAGCACTCCTGTTTTGTTTTATTAACGATGAATGCATCTCATCTTTGATATGTTTTGACTTTTTAAGGAAAAATTAAAAGGATGGCAAGCTTTTTAAAATCATTGTATATATTTTGACCAGGTTTTTTATTTTTGATTTTATTATGCCAGATAAAATCGAAGTACAACAATAGTGTTTTTTTTTTTTGAGGGAAACAATACTTTACAACGATATTGGACTTCATTTCATAGTTGATGTAGTAACATAATTTTCATTCTGTTTTAACTTATGACAAGAAAAAGTTAAGTATAAAGACAATTCAATATCATATTCTTCTCCAAGATGTAAGAACAAGTTTTTGTGCAACTTGATCACCAAGAGGTGTATTCAATTGTTGTTCTTGTATTGCGTTACATTACAGCGGCATATATGTGATCACATACAATTTTATACGTGAAAGTCTTCACATTGAAGATGTACCTTTTTTCTTATTAATCAATGATATAAGCTATTAATAAGATTATGTAGATAACAATTTAACCATTTTATAAATAAATAAAATTTGACTTTGATAGTTGATACTTGGGTACTAACTAATTTGGTAAAAATATTGATTTTATAAATATTTATTGTTGATTTGATGAAAGAAACTATAGAGTATCGGAAATTGGTTATGATTAGTGAACTTGACTACTTCCCTAGAAAAAAATTAGTGAACTTGACTACTTATTTGAACTTGGTTGAGGAAGTTCAAGATCACCGATTTATCCGAATTTAAGTTTCTCAAAAGAGAGTTTATTAAATTTTTATTGTCTAAGATCTTAAGATCACTAAGTTACTAAGTTGTCAAACTCAGATTCCTTTAAAACTCGAAAACATTTTTTAATTTTATCTTCAAAGATTTGTGTTCATTTTAACGTGCTAATAAGAAGATGTGAGTCTTTTCAAGTGAATAATTATGACGAAGAAAATATGAAATATATATATTTTTGAAAATAATGAAAATATGATAGCCTATATATATTTTTTGGTTTTTTGCCAATTTATTTTTTCTCGGAGGGCAAAAAATTGTTATTTTTTAACAACAGCCTGTATATATTGTTATGTTACAGAGTAAATTTTTTTCAACAAGTTAATGTTATTAAGATTATTTTTAATACGGGACATTAGGAATTGTTTTGGTCCATTCTTTTCAAAATGAATTTGATCCAATTGAATCTAATCTAAGTGATCAATAGCAAATTGACCCAAATATGATCATGTCCGAATTGAACTAGAATTCTACTTTTAACACGTAAGGTTTGATATAAATGAGTTCTTTGTTTTTGTTTTTGAAGCCGATATAAACAAGTTATCAACATCATTATGATCACACTCACATTTTGATCCCTACCAAAATATATATCTTGTGAGCAATTCCTAATTGATCACTGCCGTATTCTCATGTGGCTTAAAACTGATCTTTTCCAACTTAAAATGTTAGGTTCATTCTCTCACCTAAGAACTATTGTCGTATTATCATGTGAGTCATTTAAATAACAAATAACTGTCAAATGAGCCTTCAACAAAGATATGTTGGCCAATGGCCAAGCAAATTTATAGACTAGATAATATGCAAA
>Ga0228711_1009414_pt1 | contig 13265 bp, 5 predicted proteins | sample MedpolnodulmetaG_2_FD_177996 | JGI IMG/M metagenome (GOLD analysis project Ga0228711, IMG submission 177996) | Root nodule microbial communities from Medicago polymorpha collected in Santa Monica, California, United States - brown nodules | ecosystem: Host-associated > Plants > Roots > Nodule...
TTTTTTGGTCAGGTAGCCTAGTGATTAGAATTCACCTTATAAGGTGAATAAGTGGGATGTTTGGATTCAAACCCCGGACCCTGCATATAATAATGCATTGTCCTACCAACCGAGTTATGCTCACGGGACACTTTATAGTTTATTCTATAGGTTTGAATATGGTTTTTGTTACTTGCAAAAATTATTCATACCAAATTGGTCTTTGAAATATATACAATATTTTATTTAAGTTATGAAAGTAAAGATCAAAATGGTCCTGTAAATATAACTTAGTTGGTAGTTACCAATGACATTATTTGTAAGGGTTAGGGTTTGAATCCCATATTCTCAACTTCTCTCTTTCTCTATTGTGTACCTGTATTGTTAACATGGTATCGAGAGCCTGTTTCGATCCTCCTTGAACTATTAGTCGCCTCCACTATTGAGTTCCCAAAAGTTTGGGAATATGTTTTTTGTGTGAAGGTTGTTCGTTCCCTATTTAGTTTTTATGAATTTGTTTTGCTTGGTTGAATTTTTTTTTTTGAATGTGGCTTTAATTCGTTTAAAGGTAGACGTGCCTGACCGTTTTGCATCTCTGAATCCCTTCCCTGTAGCCATTGTGTTTCTTGATGTTTTGATCGGTTGGTATTTGATTTAAAGCAAATTATTAAAAATAAAAAAAAAAAGGAATATCAATTTTGGTACGCAAGGTTTTGTTGGCTGGAAAGTCTTTGGCTTTGACTAAGAATGTTTTTTGAAGGATTTGCTTTAGATTGCATTCTCTTGGTATGTGATTAAGTATACTCTTACCCCTTTGAAAATTCTTAAAGGAGAATTAGTGCAAGCATCTTTGTATTGGTTCGATTATAAAGTTGGAATTTGCTTGAAGTTACTGTTTTAGGATTATCATGCATTGCAAGAAAATTGATTTATATCGACTGCTAATTGGATTGCTGGAAGTGCTTTACTTGTTATTGGCATAAGTGATGTGGCTTATCTGGTCCCTTATTTGGTTATTGAGCGGTTATAATGTTCCTGGCACAGTATGGTCATGATTCTGTTAGCGTTGTGTTGTTGTGATCTTTCAGCATTTCAACGTAATTTGGATTAGTCTGGATTGATTTGTTTTGGTTCGTTTTGGGTCTTCCGTTTGTGTTTGTTTAGTTTTGGTTCGGTTTAGTTTAGTTCGGTGTGATTTAGATTGATTCGTCAATTTGTCCTTCCATGGTTCGTTTGGTTTAGTTCCGTTTAATTTGGATTCGCTTTCAATTTGTTTGGTTGTTAGGTGAGTCAAGATAGTCATCACAATTCGTTTTGTTTGATAAGTCGAGTGCTCATATTTTGGTTGTTTGGTGAGTCGAGTGCTCACATTTTGTTTGTTTGGTGAGTCTAGTTCTCACATTTGGTTGTTTGGTGAGTCGAGTGCTCACAATTTGATTTCTTCTCCCCCTTTTGATTCTTCAATTTGGTTGTCTGGTGAGTCTAGTTCTCACATTTGGTTGTTTGGTGAGTCGAGTGCTCACAATTTGATTTCTTCTCCCCCATTTTGATTATTGAATTTGGTTGTTTGTTGAGTCTAGTGCTCACAATTTGGTTTCTTCTCCCCCTTTTGATTCTAATTTGGTTGTTTGGTGAGTCTAGTTCTCATATTTGGTTGTTTGGTGAGTCGAGTGCTCACAATTTGGTTTCTTCTCCCCCCTTTTGATTCTTCTGATTGATTGCACTTCTCCTTCTATTGATTCTTCTGATTGATTGCACTTCGCCCCCTTTTGATGATTCTTTGGTTGTTTCTCTCTCGATTGGTTCTTATGTATGGTTGCTTCTCCCTGCTGATTCTTGTTTGGTTTGGTTTAGTTTGAAATGGTTCTTCTACTTGGATGGTTTCTCTCTTTGACTGATTGATGGTTCTTGCTGCTCTTCATTGGTTATGCTATGAGCTAATTTCGTTTATTTTTGGGGTTAATTTGTAACAAGCTTAAAGCTTAGTGAGCTTCAGCTTGAGGGGTAGTGTTATAAGTTTATATTATTTAGTACGTTTATCGTATTTTGTTTGACAAACTCACAATGCTTCTTGTTGATGCATCATAAGTTTGAGGGTAGGTGTTAGATAATAAAGTATTAGACTTAAGCTATTAGGCATTTATATTAGTAAGTTAAAGTCCATTATGTTTATTATATATTTTCTCTTTCTCTTTTGTGTACTTGTATTGTTAACACTCCACACTTGTGATCGGTGGCTAGTTGACTAAAAAATATTAATTCTTTTTTAAGGAGAGGAACCTAACCTCTGTGTCTCAACCACTATGCTCGAGTGGGAAACGTGTGTGCCTAGTAGGATATGCATAAGTAATGAATGAATATTTTTTAATTTTTTTTAGGGGAAGTATACGATATCAGTTAAAAATTTAACCATCAGTTTATTTTTACCATTTGTGGATTTATGTCCTTTGAGTGCATGTGATGCAGGGGCAGCGATTATAAATTACTTCGGTACAACATGTGATGGATTCTCTTTTCTGTTGTAAAGGGTGTTTGGAGTGAGAACTAATTAGTTTTTGTTGGTTGGTGCCTAACTATTTTAGGGTGTGTTTGTTTCAAGTTTATCAAATTTATTTTTAGGAATTATATTTTTTGAAATTTAAATATAAGAATTTTATTCCAAAGTATTTAGAAAAAATATGTTTGGTTAACTTTATAATATGAGTAATGCTATATATCCCGAGAGGATTTATAGCGAAATGTTCACGAAATAGCAATTAGCCTATTCAATTTGCTAATTTCCGGAATACACGAGGTCATGGGTAAGTTTTTTTTTTTGTTTGACTGTAGCTTGCAGATCGGGATACTTTCGTGAGATTTTACTCGTGGGAAGTAACAATCTCCTTATAATATTCCTAAGAACCATAAAAATAGAGATTATAATAGGTAACTACATATGAATTTATTCTCATCCCCATGAGAACTTTATTCCCACCATTTTCTTTAGGAAATTTTTTCTATTTACCTTGGAATAAAATTTTAGTAAACTTGAAACAAATCTACCCTTAGTGTCATTTGTCAAATGTCTTTATAACAATGTTAGAAGCTTTAATGATGTTTAAAGTTTGTTGATTTATGCCCAACTATTTTGGTGAACCAAACCACAGGGATGCATAAAAATGGAAGAAGATTGTTGTATACATATGTTATAAGGCTGAAAAACACATGTAAAAGACGAAAATGGCCCCGCGGCAGTTAACTACCGAAATAAAGAACCGACTGCAGTTAACTACCGAAGTTCTTTCGGCAGTTAACTGCCGATGAAAAAGGAAAAAAAAACAAGAACCCATCGGCACTTAAGTTCCGAAGAACTCATATCAATTTTTTAAAAAAAATATTATACTATGCTATGCTATAATTCCACATGATATTCAAAGAACCAAATTTACACAACTGTTACTTAATTTTCAAAAGAGATGTATAGAATTTCTTATGATATTCGTTTTTTCCTCAACCTTATATGTGACTGATATCAATTTAAAAAATTCTAGGGCTAATAAGATGATGAAATTCAAATGCAGATTGTCCATAGAGATTTTTGATTTGCTTCTTCACATGTTAAGTATTATTATTACTATATTTAAACTCATAGAATGTTAATTTGTGCATTTCCTTTTGTTTCCATTGGTTCCAATTGAATCACTTGCAAATTTGACATATTTCCTCTCGCAAATCTATGTAGGTCTTGAATTGAGAGCTTTATCACTAATAATTGGGTAAGTGCACGTTTTAGTTACTCATATTTTATAATGCTTTGCTTTTGTTTTCTAAATGCTTCAATTCATCATTCACACCTAGTGCAGGACCAGTATTTTATATGCTGTTTAATGTGATTTTAAAACTTGATTTTTATTTTAATGTATTAGGCATATAAATATAATATATACATATTGACCATTTTTAGATCAATTAAAGTAGGACTTATTCAGTCGATTTAAGTAGGACTTCTTCAAATTCAGCTGCTAAATAATGTAAGCAAGAAGTGAGGCTTACGTACTTTGTTGTGATTCTAACGTACATAGAAAATTCATTCATGGTTGAACCAAACTTCAACTTTAGTGATAAAGACATCTCATCGTCTTCTGCATGCTTTATAAAGGAAACAAGGACAGTTACTTGTAGGCATATGATGTCAAGCAAGTCCTAACAAATCAATAATAGAAGTGTCCTGCGCCTCGTGCCTTCCTAATAAATACAGGCCATGATGTCAAGTGCTACATCATTTTGGTGGATTTTGAACTTTTTAAAAGAAAACACTAACTTCCCTTAAAAAAAAATAAAAAACGCTAACAACCATCATTTTGGGCATCCATGGGAAAATTGAAAAAACGTAGAAATCCAAAATATTCTCCACTAGACCAGGTGATATCCTCCTCCATAATCTACGTAAGTGCTCTCCAACACCCTCTACTATTGTCATCCTAGCTTCATCTCCAACCCACTTCTTTCAAATCATTTTCAAATTTTCTTTTAAAAAAAAACATTTTAAAATTTACAAAATGGTTTTTTTACAACTTAATTTGATTTCAAAATAATATTACCCAAAATAATTGTTTTGAAAAATAGCGTTTTCAAAATTATTTTATGGAATATTTTTCTTTAGAGACAAAAAGAAATACAATTAGTTTATCTTAATTTCGAATTAGGGATGAAATAGACTGATTTATTTTAATTGAAGAGAAAATTAGTGTAACTAAAAATAGACAATTTTAATTTAGTTCACTTTTTTTTTTTATCATAAGCAAGCAGACAAACAAAATTATGAAACTTCTGTAAACTAAATATAATATACTGTAAAAATTTGATGAATTTTAAAAATCTTTTCCAACCCCTCTGATTTAGGTATAAATAAATATATAAACTAAAAAAAGACAATAAATTAGGTTTAAATAATACACAAATACAATAAACTATTTTAGATAATATTACTAATATTGCATCAAACTAAAATTAAAATAATACAGTGTTGATTTGATTTTGGTCACGATTAATTGATTTTGAATGTTGTAATCTCGTACTGAATCAATAGATGTTTGATTTGTTTTAATTCAAAATCCAAACATAAGAAGAAACTAAAACAACCTGATTGATTTGGAATGAATATTCAGATCATCATATTTAGTTTAGGTCCTATACTTTTAGAAAGGATTACTTTCACAAGAGACAACACTGTTAATAAAATTATTTCAGGAAAAAATAACATGACAGTTTAAGTCAATAAATCCTACTGGATCTAATTTATAAGACGTATTCATTCAAGTTTTTGCACCAATGACCTTTCTCAAACCAGCAAAGGCTTGTTTTTAAGCCAACGCACAATCTTCAACCGCCTCTGGCTTCAGGCATAACATCAGAGTCCACTAAAGACATGAGACAATGTAAGCAGCCAAGCAGCGCCCCACATAGCTCCGGGGTTTTTGGCTGAGACTTGCTATAAGAATGTTTAGCAATTTCAGCTACTGTTTGGACTTGAGAGCTGCTATGCAGTCAGCATAATACCTACCTAGACCCAGAATCTGGACTAGCATCTCCATAGGAAACCAAACCCTTTTGCCCGGATGCAGAGCTAGATCTAGACCTGCTACGAGATACAGAGGTCCTTTTATTATAACGCTTTGGGGGTGTAGCGTCAGGGGATCTGGAACGAGAAGAGCCATTGCTCCTTGAGTTTGACTTCGACCTCTTTCTGTTTGGAGATTGTTGACTGTCTCGTGCACCAAGTCGGGATTTTAATCTGTCACTTATGGGAGGTCGCCTGCCTTCTGGGCTAACACTGCGTATTGGACTCCGGCCACGACCATTGTCTCTATAACGGCCTCGTACTGGACTGCGGGAGATGCTCCTACTACGACTTCTTCTGCTTTGGTATCTAAACAAATAAACATGAAATTAAGTTCATGAATGATATATGTTACATTTCCATTTTTTCATGCTAGACAATTCTTAGAAACAAACACAGCCGTGCATAATGCACAAGGTTTGGAAACAATACACACATTATTTGAAATTTAGTAGCAGATGTAACAAATTACTCCCTCTGTCCCATATTATAAGCAAAAAAAAAAATCACACTTATTAAGAAAACTAAAACATAGTAGTTTGCAACATAGTTTCTTATGTTATTCTTGAAATAAGTTTTATAGGAAGATGTAAAAACAACTTTCGTTGGTTATTGCTTATTGAGAAAATGAAAGAGAGAGCAAATTGAATGCACTTTGTATTTAATTTTCCTTTGGAAAAGATAATTTTTTTAAACAGCATAATTAAATATAATAAAAGTTGGTCTTTTTTGCTTATAATTTGAGACAAAGAAAATGGGTTTTTTTTGCTTATAATTTGGGACGGAGGGAGTACATAATAAAGGGAGATACAAGGACAAAGGTGACAATGAACACAGATAAAAATGAATGTGAAATATTTAACCTGCCACAGCATGTCCATAGACTAATTAAAGTAAATGGCCAGTTATATATTATTGAGCAAGTGCTCTAGAAGGATAATGTAAATTGAGGGAGAAGGAACCTGGGACGGCTGCCCCTTGGTGGGCTTCGAAAACGTGGTGGTGGTGAGCGCTCAGAATAATTTCTGTAGCTTGTATTTCTTCAAATACAAATATTCCAATTACAAGTCAGAACAAGATCCAACAATTTTTCAAGGAATACAGTTTAACAAAACAGTATATACAAAGAGACGTACCTATCAAAGTTCCTTCTAACATTTCTATCCCCATAACGATATGCACGAGGGGACCGCTCTGGAGATGGAGTACGATATCTGCGTGCAAAGGCAAAACGCTCAGTAAAGCCTCGACCTTTTTTAACGCGCTTTGGCATACCATTTGGCGAAGGGCTTTTTGAAATGCCCTGGCCATGTTTGGAGGCAGCAGGTTCAGATGCTTTATGGTCAGGACTAGCCAATAGAGCACGTCCTTGGTTCAGCTCCCCAGAATTCTTGGTAGGACTCCTAGCAGGACCTCTTCCAGGGCTCGCATCTCTGTTAAATGAGCTATAAGATAAGCTTGTGATGGAGTTGACAACTTGACATTTAAATCAAAGCAAAATTCAAATCATAAGATAAATCGTAAGCTAAAAAGCAAGAGCTGACACCTGTTGTGATTTGAATCATCTGAATAAGCTCGTTGATTAGCAGGTTTACTAAATTCAGCTTGAGTATCATGCCCATTATTCAGAAATTCACCATTTTCTGGAGACAATTCACCTTCTTCATGTGATTGCTTGTCTACTGTCGTTCTAACCTTGGGATCCACCGCTAGTTCTGGACTGGTTGGACTTTGTAAGCGAAGGCTAGAAGACTTATCTCCTATGTCTGTAGTATGAGAGGCTATTTACTTAGACAGCAATATCAACATAACAGTACTCATAAGATCCTTGAACTACCCCAAGTGTGAGGAAAATGGGGGACGTGAGTGGGTGCAGCACATCTTGTCAGAAATAGATAAATACCTAGAATTTTTTCAGCTTTGTCGTCAGCTTGTTTTTTATGACCAGATTTCTTATCACTGGCACTAGAACTGTCGCTTTCTGTATCACTTGAACCTTCAGAACTCCTAAAAATACAAAAGTAACTTAATTCAAAGCAGAGAACAAGCGAACTGTAACTGAGGGAGGTATACTATAGAAAGAAAGAAAAATCCACGGTTCCCCATTAAAGTCTAGCTATAATCAGACCTTTTGGACTGGTGTCTTGATCTTCTACGACTGTGCTTGCTTCTCTGCTTCCGTCCAATACTTTTCTTCTTCCCGTGCCTGCGTTTACTTCTCTTCCTTTTCTTGTGCTTCTCATAGCTAGAAGAACTTGAATCAGAATACGATGAATCTGATTCAGAATCTGAGGAATAACTGTCACTGTCACTATCAGATGATAAGTATTTCCTCCTCTTCCTCCTGTCTTTGGAAGATGTTTTTCGTTTTCTACTTAATTTTTTGTCAGCATCAGAACTATCATCAGAAGTTAAGGATTTTGTTGACTTTTTCCTTTTCTCTGAAATGAGAAACAATTCATATATTAGAAACAATTACAATCAGTAGAACCTTCAAGTGACAATGTTCATAATATATTGATATTGAATCTATCCCTATCACAAGTACCTTTCTCCTTCTCAACTGCATGCTGGCTTTTTGCTTTAGAGACTTCACCACAATCAACAATTTTAATTGGCTGGGTAGGTTTCCCATCCGCCGTTCCCAACTGCTCCATTTTCTTCAGAATCTCTATTCCCTTGGTCACTTTTCCAAAAACAACATGTTTCCTGCAACATCGCATGATGTAAAGTATCAAATCTCTCAAAAAATAGTCATGATAAAAAAGCTCAAAGCTTTTAGAGTAAATGAAAATGCAAACACTAAAAACCAGCTAGCATGGACAATAACAGCAGCAACCAAAAACTGAAAAATTGCCAAGTTGGGAATTTCCGAGGAGTCATAATAGTGTGCAATATGACAGAAGCACGCCAAGCTTTAAAAGAAACATACCCATCAAGATGATGCTGGCGCTTGAATATAATAAAAAACTGAGATCCATTGGTGTTAGGCCCACTATTAGCCATAGAAAGGACACCAGGTCCATCATGTTTTAGTTTGAAATTTTCATCTGCAAGGAAGACGTGCTTGTAGATTTAGTCAAATCATTCATCATAAAAGTAACTAACCATGCATAAGAAAACTATCATCTTTTATTTCTCAAATGTCAAATAATTCATAATAGATGAATTTACCTGCAAACTTTCCTCCATATATACTTTCTCCACCGGTGCCTGTCAACCAGACAAATGTTGTTCCTTACAAATCTTGGTAAAGGAGAAGTCAAACGGGAATCTACGTATCAAATTTGGTAAACAGCAGATAAAAATGTAAATGAAAACATACCATTGCCCCTTGAAAAATCACCACCCTGTCAGGACATAAGAACAAAAATTGGCATTGTTAAGTGCTGAAACAATAAAATTGTAAAATACAAAATAAGTTTGACAAGAATGCAGTAAAAGAAAATGGTGAATTCCAAAAGCTTTGTCGAAACTGTCACTTCTGCCCAAGTTTACGAACCGAAATTTTATTGCAATTGTGCAATGGATTTGGGTCCTCCAAGTTTTCGATCTTCCGGGTAACTTTAGGCATAAAGAGGAGAGAGTATGTGGAGAATACGGAGGGAAAATGGAAAGGAAATACGAGAGATGAAATAAAAGATGTTAGAGATAGAAAGAAAAATTGGTGAATTTTCCACTCAAAAGGTAGAGTCCTTGTCCAGTGTGCAGCACAGTACGGACACAACCTCCAACATAACTAGCTTATGACAATCATGTATAGAATAACCATGAAAGGCAACTTACTTGAGCCATAAAACCTTTAATTATACGATGAAAAGATGTTCCTTTATAATGCAAGGGTTTCCCAGTTGCTTCGCCAATCCCCTTTTCACCTGCAAACAGAAAACAACACAATTACAGAAAAAGCAAAGCCAGTAAATGAAGGAAACAATTGCCATGAAAGCAATGCCATCATTTTAAAAGTGACATTTCAAAGTCTTTAAGCAAAAATTTCAGAATTCTTTATAGAATATACTATATTTATTACTTTTAGGCTAGAACTTATCCATGTCAACTGCATGTAAACATAAATTGTACTCTGTTACAGATGAGTTACAAATAACTTACGGAGGCAAACTCTGCAACTCATATTCAACACGACAAAGATATCAGAAAGAACAAATTCAATGAAGAAATTATGCATAAAGAATATAACAATTTTTTGGCTCTTTTGACCCATGTTTTCATAAGGCACATGGAGAGAAAGAGTCGTGTAGTGGGGTGAGAGCTGAGGTGGCAAATACGTTAAAGAGACTAAGAGAGTGAGAGAAAAATACACGTGAAAGGGGAGTATGTATATGAGGTGTGTGAGAAGGACAGGAGAGTAGGGTAATCTTTGGTTGTAGTTTTCGGCTTTGAGCTTGGGCAGAGAGAATTACAAATTCCTCTGAAGAGCATTGCTCTTGGGTTACAGGAGTGTTCCTCTAGCAATACTTTTGCTTATCTTTCAGTCAATAATACAGTATTTCTTTCATTCGGACTTGGGTTCCTAACATGTTTTCTGCAGACAAATTTAAAATGCGTGATGCTCGTGTGAATTTAAAACCAGCACTGAGCCTAAGTTTCATTTATCAGGGTAGGGAACTTGATCCAAAACTTGGCAGATAACTTCCAACCCCAAACTAACTAATGCTTTACCCTACTGCCGGACATGATGTGTTTGGTTAAAAAAACGCTCTCTTAGTAACAAACCAAAATATTATATAGATAAGAATGGAAATGAGAGACTATTATATAAATAATTTAAGGATACCTGTACAAAGAGCCCGAAAATTCTCGGCCGTCTTAGGAACTACGCTAGAAAAAAGCTGCACCATTGCAAAAAAGTAGAGTCAAACCAACCCATAAGACTGAAGCGAACTTCAAATATCCTTTCAAGCAAATAACTAAAAAAAAGTTCTACTATTTTCAATTACCTCAATAACAATTCTTTCAACAGGATCCCCGTCAACTGATACATCAAAATATACACAAGGATGCTTATCCAGACTCATTGCCTCGACAATAAGATGCTTCGGACACAAATTAGAAAGAAGAAAACGATCACGAATCAGCAGCAACGTTCCAAGAGTGTATGTATCACAAACAGCATGTCAAGCCAATGCCAATCTATTAAAACAAAGAGCCATAGTTAATTCTTCAGCATTAAACACAACGAATTATCATCATCTTCCACAAATTTTATGTTTGAAGCAAATTTGAATTAAACAAACAAAAACAAACACAAATATAAAATAAACTATATAGATTTTATCCTTATTTCTTCCCAATTACTAGAGTGCAAGATTTTTTTACCAACACATGCGAACTACTCATCAATTAAAACCGTGACATTGTGATATCCAGAATTAGGGAAGATTAACAAGATCGTTTTTCGTAAATTCAATGCAACAAAAACCCTAAGTATCCATTTCATTCAATGTTTAATTAGACTCAGCTTCATAGCAAAATCCCAGATAAACCTAAAAAAAGAACTAAATCGAAGTATTCACCCGAAAACGCATTTTGCATCAAGATCGAAGAATTGTTAACTGAAGCAGCGAAAGTGGAAACAGAAGATGATGAAACTCTAACGAATTTCGAGTGTTACGAATTGCATGATGGTACTAGTTGAGCAGAGAGAGAGAGAGAGAGAGAGAGAGAGAGAGAGAGAGAGAGAGAGAGAGATGAACTCACCGTGAACGGTGGTAACAGTTCTGTTTCACTGAACACTGACGAAAACGAAGTACTCTTTCATATTCGGCTAGGGAGATAGAGTAAGCAAAGCACGAGCACGCTGTTGAACAAGATTTGGGCCATCCATGCCGGCCAAATAATTTGTTATATGGTTCTTATTTGCACCTCCAATTGTTTCTAATACACGCCCCCTTCTCAAATCTCTCCAATCTCCATGTATAATGTCGGTTATTAGTTTAGAAGAAGGAATGAGGGGAGGACTTATTTTTCATTTTTAAATTACAAACACTTTGAGATGTTTTTTAAAAAGTTAACATATTAACATAATAAACGATCGTATAATACTTTAAAGAAAAAACTTAGGTACAATTGATTTATTTTAGAAAAACATGTTATATAGTTCATAGTTTAAAAAAGAAAAGAAAATTCTCCCCTCTCTTTTCATCCTAAACCTTCCATCAAAACACATCCTAAGAGTTTGGTAGAAAACTATTGAACCAAACTACATCGATGAATGATAATTTAGTTTGATTTTGTTTAATTAAGTTAAAAATTTCTAAATAATTAAATTATTTTATAAAATATAAACAACTTCTATAATCAGAAGGAAAAAAAACACCAATTAAAAATATGTAAATACACTTGACCAAAAAAATGCAAATACAACATTGTTTTAAGATAGCAACCAACTTTTGCGCGAAATTTATATCAATATATAAATGGGATACACTTTTAAGCTGAATTTTTTCTTCTATATTTACCCTTCATTAAAATTATTTTAGAATTTTGTAATATGATTTAAATTATAAAAACAATAGGGGAATAAAGAAATTATACGATAGGTGTAAAAATACTATAAAAAAAGATATTAAATACTATAAAAAAGATCCTTATTTTAATCTTATTTAAAAATAAATCGTGTTTTGGTGCAACATTTTATCTTTCAATTTTATATAGTTTGTACTCAAAAGCATGTTGGCATTTAAAAAAAATCTTTATTTATTAATTTTGTTAGGTCTGCAGCAACTTAACCTAATATTTTCTCTCTTATTTGCTATTAGGTTAGCAGTAATTTAACCTAACAATAAAAAAATGTATCGCACCAATTTCATTCCTGTCATCTTGCCTTTTTTTCTTTGACAATCAATATTTTCTACACTTATCCTTATTTATTAATTTTGTTAGGTCTGCAGCAACTTATCCTAATATTTTCCGTCTCATTTGCTTTATTAGGTTAGAAGTAATTTAACCTAACGAAGACAATTTCCTTTGGCTGTATCATTTGCAATGACAATTAACAAAAGTCAAGGGCAGTCGCTTAAACATTTTGGTCTATATCTACCAACATCTGCATTTTCTCACAAACAGTTGTATGTTGCTGTTTACATCCAAATAAGGACTAAAGATATTGATCAGTGATAAAGATGGTGAAGATACAATGTAACGTCTAACATCGTATGTGAGGAAGTATTTTGCAATGTGTGATGAAACTACATGCCAATGTACTAAAAATTTCATATTTCTTTTACCGAATTATTGATAGGATTACCAGATTTTATTTTATAATATTTTCAGATTTCATACATTTTATGAAGTATTTTATTTTGTCTACTATGAATTATCACGTGTTATTTTTTTCACCGTTACCAATTATATATTGCATTCTATGATTCGTATGTCAATCAATTTACAATAAACCCGAATCTAGTTGTCTAACATGTGCAATATTGCACATGTTAAGGTAACTAATAGTAGTAACTTTTTTTTGGAAACAACAATTACTTATTTAAAAGTTTTATATTTAATATTAAAAGTATAATTTTCAATATAAAATTTATTTTTTAAACTTCTTAACATGTGCAAATTTGCACATGATAGAAAAACTCATATATATATATATATATATATATATATATATATATATATATATATATATATATATATATAAAAAATATTTATATATATATAT
>Ga0228711_1009415_pt1 | contig 13263 bp, 5 predicted proteins | sample MedpolnodulmetaG_2_FD_177996 | JGI IMG/M metagenome (GOLD analysis project Ga0228711, IMG submission 177996) | Root nodule microbial communities from Medicago polymorpha collected in Santa Monica, California, United States - brown nodules | ecosystem: Host-associated > Plants > Roots > Nodule...
TTTTCCGTGGGGGGGGGGGGGGGGGGGCATTTGCTCGTCTGTTTCCAACACAATGTTAATGCGAACTACTATACTGTTGTTTTCACATCTTATTGGTGTTTCGAGGTTTTTATTGACCGTTAAAACAATCCTGTTATGCAGGTGTATTCCAACTGCACACTGGATTGAATAAGGCGGCTGTTGGTTACTACGCCCCAAACTTGTTCTTTATATATCTCATGGTTATTGAAATCAATCTTCACTAGATTTAAACACGCGCAATTCGCGGTTTGATATTACATTTATTTTTGTATTTGGTGTGTTAAAAATGATGTATTAGTGCTCTAGAGATTTGTCTGCAATGAGATCATGATGGTGATGATATATTACAATTTTTAAACTTAGGAAGCAACGGAAAAATATTCATGAAAAAGGTAGCATGATATTCATGGAAAGAGTGGACAGAGTACTTCACCACCTATGTATCCTTCCCACCACACAATTTTAACATGATCTTATAAATACCAAATGTTTTGCATGCTGATATAATGAGAAATGGCTTGCAGCAAAGAATGTGCAATGGAATTGTTTGAGCACTTTTAGAACTTTAGCAAATATGTTCAATTTGTGTTTTGTTTTTCATCACTTTTTGATTTTGCAAGAGATTTCCAATTGAAACTAAATTGATTCTTTCCTCCAGTGTCAGATTATCCTCATGCACACCTAAAATACATGGTAGCATAATTTAGTTCGCAGATTCCTCAAGTAAAACGAAATTCTAGCCCATGCTTGGCACGAGTGTCCATTCTAATTACATACAATTCTTAAAAATAAAATATAACATCAACTTTATGAACCAGTTATTTAGCAAAAGAAAAGTAGAAGTTTAGAAACTTCACAAATTCCAAATTCCAATGTGTAGGAAAAAACAATTGTGTGCAATGTTAGGTTAGTAACGGAAAAGGAGAGGGTGAGACATAGCAGACAATTATATGCATTGATTTTCAGTTGATAAGCAATTATAGACATTAATGAATAAAGTAGTCGAAAAGGTATTGCATTGAGAGATTAGCTTTTTGATGTTCATAGCTAATGTGATTTTTATCCCTTAGCTAATGCGATTTTTATCTCATCATCATCGGTCGAGAGATGAATAAATATGTGTTAGGCTTAAGGAATCAAAAGGGGATGAATTTGGAGGGTGACACATTAGCTTTTTGATGATGTGGCAAAAAATTTACGAGATATCAACAAAATAATTCGAGGGTTTAATTTAATAATAAATATATCTATACCTATTAATAAAGGGAATACTACTTTTTTGTGTAGACTTTTTTTAAATGCCAAAAATGCCCTTACTTGATGTCAGTTATTAAAAAAAAAGTCTGCTTCCTAAAAAAAAAAAGTCTTCCTTACCCACTTATGATCACACACACCGACATACGGTGGTGCTTATTAAAGAAAACAAATCTGCCTTCCCCACTAATTACACACCAAAACATAACTGCAAGCTTTCTCTTTGAAAAAAATCTACCTTACCCACTAATCACACTCACAAAGATATGTGGAGTATTTTTCAAAAACAAAAATTAACTGCACTATGAAATTAAAACACCCGCACCAACAGTTGAATTTCAGTTGAATTTTTCAAAAACACTCACAAAGACATATGGAGTATTTCAGTTGAATTTTTTAATTTGCTTTTATTGTTTGCAATTTCATGGTAATCTTATTGATATACGTAACAGGTTTGTGTACATCAAAAATTGAATCAATAGAAAGAAAATCATTCAAAAACAAAATCAATTTAAAGAAAGAACAAAAAAAGCGACAACCTAACTCGGTGTGTGGTGATATTTATGTTGCCAAATACTCAAATTCTATGTATTTTCTGACTATACGGACTCGTGTTTGCAACAAAAACTGAATTATATTTCTTTTGTTCATATTAATTTCATACTAATTTTTACTTGATCTACAACACACATGCGGGAAATGGGCAATAGCACAACACATCCTATTCTTCAACATGAACTATGATGACATCATATTTACACATAACACATGGGAAACATTCCAAGGTTTTATGTACTTTTGCTTGGTTTAATTTTTTTTTTATATTCTTGGTAATAAAATGGGTAACTATCAAGGGTTATGTACTTTTGCTTGGTTTAATTGTTTCAATGTATGCTAAAAGAACTGAATTGTAGACATGACAACAAAACCCGCCCCTGCTAGACCCGACCGGCCACACCCCAAATTTAACGGAGAAAAGTCGATTTAACTGAGTGCAGGTGTGGGGGAAATCTGGATTTTTAGTACGGGGGCGGGGCCGGGGCAAGGGGATGCTTACACCCTCCCCCGCTCCGCACCCGCTTTTTGAAATTTACTTTATTAAATTTTATAATCTTATTTCCATAAGTACCAACCTATTTTAATATATTATTACTCTTAAAAAAAATATTTATTATAATTATTTTTCTCTTTTGAAAAAAGTTTATTAGATCTTTAATTATTAATATAATTATTGTTTTTTGTTGCTATGAAAAAAATGAAATAATATGCATTTTTTAAATATTTTATAAAAAATAGAGTTTTCGCGGTTGAGGGCGGGGCCGGGAGACCCGTTCCCGTTGGGGGCGGGGTTGGGTGTTCAATTTTTACCCCTAATATAGTTTGGGGACGTGGCGGGGGCGGATTCATGGGTGTAATCATTCTTTCACTCTTTTTGAAATGTCTTCGTCCTTTGCAAGACTTAGCAAAGTTTTGTTCTTATTTCTTCTATTGGTTTGCCTAAGATTTTCTGGATTTTATATTTTGTGATAAACTCAAATGGCTCGAGAAATAATATAGATCATATGTGTACTGGTTTCTCTAAATTATTTTAACGATGGAAAAGATTTAATGTCTTCATCAAACCCACCCCCATAAATGTCACTCATGTTTCATGTATATTCATCCTCCATAGATAAATGAGTATGCATCACAAAACTAAGTATATATATTAAGTAACTCCATGTCAAAGAAGTGCATGAATTACATATCTTACATTTTTTTATCGTGCTTGATCATTCTTTTAATTCTAAAAATTTTCTTCAAGATATATATATATATATATATATATATATATATATATATATATATATATATAAAAGTAAACCAACGTTGATGTTGAAAAACATACTGTTTATGGGTTACATGCGTTAGCGCAGTAGAAAGAGCGGACAGACGGGCACGAAAGTTCCCGTCTGGATGCTAGTAATATATAATAGAAATCCAGAAGGAGATTATCCAAAGTCTAAACCAAAATCAACTTGGGATGAATTTCACATGTTCTCTTGTTTAACCATTCATATGAAATATTGTTCTCAAATCCATCTTTGGAAGGATAATGAGATTGATATGCAATCTTAATAGTGTTAAGAAACTTTAAGATTCGATGTGTCACCTCATGATTGTGCCGAAGTTATCATAACTGTTGGCTTTGATTTGAGGCGTGGTTCTATGTTTGCACTGGTTTCCAAAGGTCTACTAAGTTCTTTTCGAATAGTATGAATTTAAATTTTTGACTGGAAAACGACGAGAATGGTTAACAATGACCTAACACACAAGGATGAGGGTGAAGATGATTAGTCTGGTTCTGAAATTGGTTATCTCTGTCAAAACTAGACCCAATCTTTGTGCTCATCTAATTCTGATTGGTTTTCCCCTGAATTATGGACATAAGAGGGGGCATATGAAGTGTTTGAATTTTATAATCCGAATCAAATAAGAAGCACGCCCTATACATGAGGTGTTTTGGATTTTACAATCTGATCTATTATTGTGGTCGGATTGCATAATCCGAATATGTTAAACACTCATTTTTCACCGAAAAGCAGAGGAGAAAACTCATTTCGAATTCTATAATCCAAAAATCCTTCAAAATAGTTATTTTCAACTTGTTAAGAAAGTTTAAAATGGAAATGTTACCTTAAAAATTTTGCATTCAAAATAGCAAAAAGTAACTTTTTCAACGTAACTTTTATCAATCATTTCTTGTTTTAAATCTTTAACAAGTGTCAAACATGACCCATTTTTTAATATCTCATTGATGAATTAGGGTGTGAAAGATATTTAAGGGCAATTGTTAGCATTTTGCAGAAATAAAAGACAATACTAGGGTAGCCCGCTTACTTTTCATTTTCACTTTCCCTTTCCCACTTTTATTTTTGCCATTCGAAAAGAAAAAATTTTTAACTCTTTCGTTTTCCAAACAAACTTGACCCTAATTCAATTATCTCCTTCATTTTTCAACTTTTTTTGGATGTTTATGTTCGACTTCGTTTGGTTCATTCTGGATATAATTGTTGAGCCAATTTTACATGTTAATTATTGATATAAAGTTAAATCTACCATAGAACATTAATCAATGGTTAGTTGTGATTGTTGAGTTTGAAACTTCATATTGGATATAATTGTTGAGCCATTTTTACATGTTATTTTCCCATTCTATGAATTGTTGTATCATGATGTATGTGTCTCCTTGTCATCTCCATTTAGTGGAATAAAGCTTGGGTGTTGTTGTCGCCTCCTTATAATGTCATTAATTAACTTCACAAAATAGAATCTCATGTGCATGTTGGAATAAATATCTCAATGAAGAGGTTGTCAACCAAGTTAGCCTACTTAAATTATAAGCATTTTATTCGATACGTATTATGGTTGTTTGTGTGGCGGTTCTTATTAAACTGCCGTTTTAAACTTTGAGACGGCCAAAGTTACGACGGCATGGACGACACCATTTTGGTTTATAGTGGCGGCTAAAACCATCATAATATGCAAAATTTAGCTACCGCAACAAACCTATTGTTTTGTAGTGATCATAAAGATAAACACCAAAACAATTTTTTCAGCTCACACCATTATATATGAGACAGTGTGTCAGCACACACCAGCATACAAAAAAGCCCATAAATTCTACACCAGAACACAAGCTACAAGAGACAATATTCTTCTCAACAAGGCTCATCCTGATTACATTTTGTATCATTACACCTTTCCATCTCCACTATTCTTCAATATCAAATCAACTTTGTGGAGCTCTCATAATTACAGTAAGGAAAACTTCAATGCCTTTTTTTCTTTTTTTGGGAGATTTATCAAATACGAATGATTTTAGAAACAGGGAGAGGATATGATATGTTTTAATTCAAACCGATATATTTAGGAATATAACGCATAGAAAATACATGCATGATGTATTGAAGCATAAACTAATATATCGTTTAATTAGAACTTCACCAAAAATTTCCAAAATACTTTTTTTTCCAACATAAATATAACAATAAAAAGTGTGTGTGAGTTCAGTCACTAAATTACTTGACCAAAGAAAATATAACAACATACGCAACTTGACAATCTGAATTGCATTGAAAAGAACCAAAACATTCAACTTGATGATAAAATGTTAAACCCTAATAAGTATTGTCATAAACCTTGAGAACTAAATTACTTGAAATTTTTATACAAGAAAAAAAGAACTTGAAATTTAACTAGTTGACAAAAGCAACTATTCTTTTATTCCTCCAATTGGAAGAATGTTTTTCTTATATAACACTACTTGAGAATCATTGTGATATGGATGTAATTTAACACCAATGTTCTGAATTACTCCTGTAGTTAAATCAAGATAGGCTAGTTCATCATCAGCTTTTCTTAAAAATATGTCACTCTTCTCCCCTGCTCCAATAAACTTTTTAATGCCATATAAGGGTCCAACATCGAAGAGCTTAATCCATGATTCATTGACCCCGGGCTCACCCAAAATTGATATTGATATGTGGAAAGAAGTGGTCCTTACATAATGTGAGATCATAATTACATGCCCATTTAACACCGCCAAGTCTCTATCAACACGTTGTAAGTCATAAAAGTCTAAGGGTAGAAGAGTGGTAAGAGGCACTTCAGTGCTCAAGTTAAATGATACCACATATGTTTCACAATCTGTTTCGCCCCACCAATGACACACTCCATCTAAGTGAACCCCAATACCTACCGAACCCCAATACTTACGCTTTCGCATATCAACATTGAGTGTATCCCAATAGTCACCTTTTAAACTATATATTTCCCAATAGGGGCCATGCCAAAGAGTGTCAAGCTTTCCATGATAATCAACATATCGAATAATCTTATAATCATCACTATCATTGTCATAACCGAATCCATGAACAGTATAGGTAATGTCTCTATCATCATAAAAATCAGAAATAACACAATAATCGTGGTCCTTAGCAACAATATGTAATTCATCGGTAACGGGATTCCACAATACAACATTATAATGACTATCAATGTCATCGTAGATACAAATAGTGCCATTAACAGATGAACATGCAATAAAAGGATGAGGATAACTATATCTATGGTCTCGAATAAAAGGACGTGGCCAGTTCAATGGCACTTTGTTCTCAATTCTCTTCCCAGAAAGCAAATGTAAATTCCGTTCCCAATTGCTACTCTCATGGTTTAGGAGGAAACATGGTTCATCGTACATTGAATTATATTTGGAAACCATATTTTTGTAAAACATGTTCACAAAATAAGGGTTTTCAAATAAAAGAGTCCAAGATTTGTTTACACAAGTAAACCGCTTCACAGATTTCAAAGGTAGTTTTGAAAGAATAGAGAAGACGATATGTTCAGGAACATAGATACTAACCTTTTCATGGATCGCAGCCATGGATTGATTTCTCAAACTTCTGAACAATAATAACGCGAGTGCCTTGTGGAAAGAAGAGCAAATAAAACCTAACGGTGGGCAGATGTAAAACTGATTCGTCAAAGGCGTGTTTAAATATCTTAACCTAAGTTTGTTAAAAAAAATAGGTCATGTATATTAAAAATAGGGTTACGAAATTATGGGCAAATTATTACCCAATTAAAGTGCCACCAATTATAATGAGCCATGTATATCACACTAATTAGGTCAAACATAAAATTATATGTATATTATACCAAAAAAATAATTAAAGTGTTTTATTTAATTGTTATCCTTTTATAACATTATCATTTAAATTATTGATTAAAAAATAGTTTTTTTTAGGGATAATTAAAAAAATAGTTAAATCTCATTAAAATATCATATATATACAATATCATATATGAGGCAGGATCTGTTGACAGCAGGTGTAAGTTTAAAGACTTACACCAAATCTCAACCGTTATAATTATTTGATCTAAGGATTATGTTAACAATAAATAAAAAGGAAGCACATTAAGATGCTAGTAGGAGATTATCACTATATAAGATATTTCATGATTTGTTATTAATTATTTTCTTTCTCTCTCTCGTTAAAATATAAGGCTGATAATTTTTCTAAGTTGTTGTTTGACCTGTAGAATAGAAGTAGTGGCATATTGTTCTCACCCCGGTGTGATGTTATCATAAAAGTTTTTGATACTAGTTTAATGATTTTGTCTTTTTGATTTTATCATGGGCAGGATTTTTACCAATTTTCAAATTTTTTTTTTTTTTTTTGATGTTGTTTTGTTTGTAACAAACACTAGTAACAAACTCGTGCTTCGCACGGGTTCAATAACACATTCAATTAAAAATTTGTTCGAAAGGAGAGATGTTCAAATTATGAAGTATTGCGATTCATCGTAAAATATTTATGCGGCTATTAAATGAGCGTATATTTAGTTCGTGAGACGAGGAATTGAACATAATATGCAGGCGGAAAATAAATGGAACCAATGATGTGAAAATTACCATTACATATTGGCCAAAATTATAAAAGGGAGTGCTACTGTTATGGAGTTAGCAAAAAGGGATTAAAACCCATGTTTACGGTGCGAATATGAGAGAAAAATTATTAATATGTTACACATCAGAATTTCTATATTTACTACAACATTACATGCTCAAATTTTTCGAAGGATTAACAAAATGCATTAGCTTCAGTCTCAGCTCTCACAAGGCTAGCATACAAACCATTTTGAATGGAAGAAATGAGAATGTCATGGCTACCATACTCAACTACTTCTCCATCTCTCATAACTGCAATTTTATCAGCTTCTCTGATTGTCGAAAGATGGTGTGCAACTATTATAGTTGTTGCCTCTTTGGAAACATTCTTGAGAGCTTCTTGTATGTGTTTTTCTGATTCCAAGTCTAATGCGTACTGCTTGCTTCATCAAGTAGAAGCACTTTTGATTTCTTCAATATTGCCCTTGCTATAGCTATTTTTTGTTTTTGTCCACCTGATAATTGGACTCCACTTTCACCAACCTATAGTATATAGATAATATTATAGATTATTAAACCATAATGTTCTAATGATTTTAATAAACATGGTATGAACAAATGACGTAGCTTATTATGCATTGGTAGATAGACACTGTAATATTTGAATGTGAACTCTCTGCAGCTTAAGAGTCCATGCAGTCACGCAATCAGTAAGTTGGGATCGACAACTCACATTTTTAGCTGTCCAGATTGGACAGCCACGACTTACTGACAAACATAGACACCAACCACGACACTGAAATGTAGACACCAGTAACCAATAATAGTTTGAAAAAAATGAAGTGGCTGAATACATGTCGGTGTGAGACCCTAACGCGTGTCCTACACTAAATACACCTTTAAAATGAAAGTGTTGGTGCTACAAAGGTATAAAGGTTGTCAAAATTCCATATTTTTGTTATAAATATATAATTTTGCTTTAGTGGAAGTATTGAGTGTCAATCAAGTAACATACCTGTGTTTCATAACCTTGAGGAAGTCCACTGATGAACTTATGAATGTAAGCCTCCATTGCAGCAGCTTCAATTTCAGCCCATGAAGCACTTTGGTCCCCGAATGCAATATTTTCCCTTATACTCCCAGCAAAAAGTGCAGGTTCTTGGCCAACCAAAGCAATTTTTCTCCTCAACCACTTCACATCAATCTCCCTCAAATCCACACCACTCATTATTGTTATTTGAGACCAAAAGTATCCACCAAATTGTCAAGCGCCACTGGCATATAATCTGGTCCACTCTTTGGCTGCAGATTTAAAAAATAACCACCATTTTCATAAGAGATTATACACATAGCACGTCTGATGCTATCATAAAAAAATAACAAACTTTGATTTAATCATGCTAGCAGAAGGGACATACCTGTCTCAACAGCCTCAGCCTCATTAGATTTCCAATGCTTGGCAATTTTCTCAAAAAGAGGATCATCTGGGTTTGGTGCACTCAAAAGAGCTTGAATACTAAAATAGAACCCACAAAATTTATATTCAGTAAAACATTATATCCAATTCATGGCAGAGTATATGCAAGAGTAACTCAGAAACCAAAAGTAAGATCCGCATGAACCGTCTCACATACAAATTGAGTAATGTATTTTTTATTTAAAATCATTTTAAATCCTAATACATACGAAAAAGTAACCAAATAGATAAGATACTTGCAATGCTTTTATGCAAATTTTCCACTATAATGTCAGAAGTTAATAACTCATAAGAATCACAAATTAAAATAAGAAAAAGGATGTTATAGAAAAAGGATGTTACAGATAAGTGATCAGTACCAATGAATCAAATCTTGATTCAATGGCATTGATCTCTTTAGCACCTGTAGATTCCTTAACCGTGCCAAATCTGGATTTTAATTTGGCAGTATTTTACGTAGCTGACCTATGTAGAAGATAGTTGGAGCACTGAACCAAATGCCAAGAAGTGAAACAACTCCTAATGTCCATGTAACCTGCAGATTATTTACTTGTCATGTAAAACCAAATCCAAATGATACTGTGACAAGATGACTAAGCAAAAAGCATAAGAGGTTGCTGAAAGGCACCAAAAGAAACTTCTTGAAATATCGTCCGGAAGCTAGGACTCAAAATGTTTTGAGTAGTTTGTTAATGTTTTTTGTCATTGAAATAACAATTTTAAAAACCATCCCTTCTGGTATGATGAATGCTGATGACTTAGGTTGGTCGTAGAATCTCCAAGCAAGTCGGATCGATCACATATGTAGAAATAAAACAGAATCAGCCCAACTCAGCCCTATAGAAAATTACCAATATGTTTTTAGGATTCAGAAGTGTAACATATAATAATATAGTAGTAATTTACAAAACAATGACATACATTGCCCTCAAAGTTGCCCGATTTTCTAGCAAGAAATCCATGGTCAAGAACCTAAACAAAACAACTAAAAGGATAAGGATCTTAAAATATAGAAGTAAAAAACTTAAAAGAAGCCCCTGACACTGCATATCATAGAAAATTACTGAATCAAATTCAATTTGACAGATGATGCATGGAATTTTGCTGATGCTGATCTTGTAAGCCCTGCTTCCAGCAAAATGGCCCGATCATCTTCCTTAATTGTATCCTTCCCAATCACAATCACATCAAAATTGAAATACCATAAATTGGAAGCACAAGATTTCGATGTTTATTAACATACTCATCTAAATTCTAAAGCATTATGGTCACCCTCTTCAACTTCATCAATCCAATCACAAGAAGAAACAGCCAAACAGAAGAGAAAAAAGTTGTCCTTGATATATATATTGCACGAATAAACTTGAATCAATTGAAGTCAATAATTTAGTTTCCTATGACTGTTAAAAAACTTACATATTAGTAGGAGATGAGGTTCTTTTGTACTCTAAGTATTCTGAATATATCCATGTATGTAACAAAAACTGGAATAACTCCCAGCAAGAAAGACACGGCCTGAATGCATAATAAACAAAGCTCCATTACAAAGTTGCCAACATCATAAATATTAAATATTAAATGACTAACAAATAAAAGCTTTAGATCCAATTTTCTTATACTCCACGCGAAAATGCTGAAACTTGAGTTGAACATCACAGAATTTGACATGCATAAACTATTTTTTTCTCTTCATAATTACACTGCCATTCACATTGTAGTTAAAATTGATTGATTTTTCTAAAAAATATGATCATAATGCATCAGATTTAGCTACACAACTTATATCAACTTAACCAACAAATTAAAATATCTTTCAACACAGTCCAGATCACAATAATCAGAACTACGAACTATACAGATCAACTCAAACAATCATTCAGTTTCAAAAATACTTATGGGGTGGATGAAAAGCTTAACTAAAAAAAACTTACCATCGCTAAGGCACCAAGAGACTTGCACTTCTTAAATCCTTGCAGAAGAAGCTCATCGTTGACCATAAAAAATCCTTTGTATGCCATGAAAAACTTGAAAGAGTTGATACCTGAGATTAAGAAACATAGACGAACTACCTGAAATTAATTCCTCCAAACTCATCTAAATCATAACAATTCAAGATACAAAAAAAAATAGTAATAATAATAATAATAAGAAGAAGAAGAAGAAGAAGAAGAAGGAGAAGGAGAAGGAGAAGGAGGAGGAGGAGGAGGAGGAGGAGGAGGAGGAGGAGCCGTCCTAGCAAGTCAATGGGAAAGCTCATTAGCTTGTCTGCTAATAAACTATACCTTCGAGTTTGTAAAAAAGGATGTGAATGTGATCTTGAATTCTCGGATGATAGCTCCTAAATTAAATACATCATTCCTAGTACCATGAAAACTATCCACTGTTATTCAAGAATCTAGCTCAAAAATGACATTATTAATATTTTTTTCTTTAACCCATCTGAGCGCATGAAGTAGCCAAGAACTTCTCCCTCGGGAATATCTAAAAGTGGCAATGAAAAAATAGTATTGGCTTTCATATATCTCCCTTGATCATCGCTAATGCACATCCCACTGTTAGCACCGTTGCTAGCATTGAAAAATGCAGTATATATGTTTCCCTTGAAAAAACCTTCATTTGGTTTCGTCCAAACAGTGTTGTCACTACGTTGTTGCTCTACAAAAATTCTATAACGGATTTCTTACGTGTTTTGTCACTCCTTTGGTTCCAGAGAAACCACATAACACAAGCCCAAATAGCCCGTTGATTATGATCCAAATCCTGCATAATCTCAAACATAGTGGCACTGAAGTTGAGATTTAATTGTATCTCTCGATGAATTCAGCTCCACAACCCTATTTGTTGCCAACACTTCCTACCTTTTGAGCAATAGAAAAAAAGATGCATACTATCTTCCTCCCTTGCCTCACATAAAGCACACGCCTTTGAGAAATTCACCCCCTATCTTGAAACCGAACTCTGGTAGGAATAGTACTTCACTTCGTGAAGCACCTTAAGTTCCACAGAACTTCTGAATTACCTTCACATTTGTGAACACTTAAGTCTAGATGTTGTATGAGATTGATTTGATATCTGTTTTTAACATAATATATACCATTTATGTCCGACTTCCAAACTCTTCTATCATGACCAATAGGTTCAAATATAGGAGTAATAAGGATATGATCAGTATCTTCGCTGCTAACAAGACTCCATAATAAACCGACATTCCAACATCCAGTATGAGGTATGAAAAGCAAGAAGTCTCATAAAGACTCCTATAGGAATATTTTAGATTTAAATAGAAGCATCACTGCCTTAGAGTTGTTACAAAACATCGAGTTACAACAACTTACAAAATTAAAATACAAAAGAAAAAACAAAGGAGCTCAGAGCTCATCCACTAAGTCGCCATACTGAACAACCTTAAATGAATCCAACCTACTCAAGTCAACATCAGGATGCAAGAACTCCACCTAGGACTTGGCTCGCTCGAAGCCTTTGTCAAAACTCTCGGCAGCCTCCATTTTGGCGTCTTTTAAATCCGCCTCCAACTCTGATATCCGCTGCGGACTCTTTTCGGCACTAGACTTCAAACTCTCCAAAGCCTTGTTAGTTTCCTTCTTAGCATCCTCAACATCCTTCTTCTCCTCAAGATCAAGTTGGCGAATCGTCTAAGACGTAGGGTGAATGAATAAAGTGGTGTTGCTCTATTGATGTGAATGTTTATGTGTGATGATGATTTTGATGATGAGTATACATATACAAAGAGACGATGAAAAATGATGATGTTGACTAGTGACGATGAAAATATATATGTATAAAGTGACGATGTTAATGACGTGTGTTGTATTGTATTAATATATGCATTGTTTAGTCATATGTCACTAGTGCAAAATTGACATAAAAATTATGTGTATTATACCTATTTTATTAAAAAAAAGGTGTGAAATATAAATAAGGTGACAATTTTGTAAATATATTGTAAATTTTGTTTTTGTGAGTAAATTTCAAAACCTGGTTTTAAGAATAAATGGGGTCAAATATGAAATAAAAACAAGGTGGCAAACTTGTAAATATTATTTTATATATGATT
>Ga0228711_1009416_pt1 | contig 13261 bp, 6 predicted proteins | sample MedpolnodulmetaG_2_FD_177996 | JGI IMG/M metagenome (GOLD analysis project Ga0228711, IMG submission 177996) | Root nodule microbial communities from Medicago polymorpha collected in Santa Monica, California, United States - brown nodules | ecosystem: Host-associated > Plants > Roots > Nodule...
TTGTTGAATTTTAATGAATTTGTGTTTATGTAATTTAACGATGAATTTGGGTAATTTTGACCGTTTATGTGAGATTATGTAATTTTAGAAATTTATGGACAAATTTGTGTAATTTGGATCGTTTACGGGCCATTAGGTGTGTTTAAGTGATTACGGGTCATTACCGGCGAATTTGTGTAATTTGGACCATTTGAAACGTTATGTGTGATTGTGAGAAATACGATGTTTTTTATGCAATTTTGATCGATTATGTCGTACTATCCGATAATCTTGTTAAACTGGCGTAATTCGGTTCAATTATGAGCGTGTAAAGATTACAAGTCATTAGTGCCACACTTTGCAATTAAACCATATCAGTAGAGTGTGAGTTAACTCGTGCATATGTTAACACTTTGCGTGAGTTAACTCACGTAGTGTTTACACATGCACATCTTAAGTGACGCAACGTTAGTTAAATAACGCATAGTTTTACACGTGCGTTAGTTAACTAACGTAGGGGTATTTTGGTCAGTTTGACTGGGTGCGAGCGAAAAGCACAGGGGGAGAGTAGAAATCAAAAAGTAGGCCTATGAAAGGCTGCAAGTCAGGCTTAGACTTTAAAAAAATATGACAAACCAGGCTTAGACATTTCAAAACCTAACTCGGCCTAACCTATTTTCATCCGTACTTTTGTGGGACGACGTGGTCTATCTCCAACACAAACTTAAACAGTTCGGATAAAATGGTACTAGCAATTGGTTGTCACATACCGAATTGAACAGATAACCCCCTACCCACCATAACTGCCATCCTTCTCACTTACCAATATTTACGATCAATATTTATTAATATTGAATTCAACCTAACACTTTGAATCTCATTGATTCTTAAAGAAAAAAAAACTTTGAATCTCATTCAAAAGAAAATTCAAAAATCCATTCGCTAAGAAAAAGGAGAGAGGGGGATTCGAACCCTCGACAGTTCGAAAGAGCTATACCGGTTTTCAAGACCGGAGCTATCCATATACTTTTTCTTAAGATCAATTTATTTAATTTGATCATATTTATAAAAGATATTTGAGTCAACAAAAATTAATGTATTTAATCTAAATTCTTAACCGGATACATCATCTTTGATGTAATGGTCATTTTGGTCCCTTAATGAGTACATCATCTGATCACTATTATAAGCAAAAATTTCATTTCACATTCATTAAATTAATGATGTATATGGTCTTTATTATAGATCACATACAACATTTAATGAATGAATCTAAAATGTTAACTTTTGCTTATATTAGTGACCGAATGGTGTAGCGAGTAGTCACAATAGTCTTTTAATATATTAAAATTTTAAAACAGTCATCGATTGTTCACTTCGTTAATCAAAACTATCCCTCACATTAAAATAGTCCCTCGTCAATAACATTAACTATATTTATATATGGGGATTGATAAGACAGTAATTAAATATTTATAAGGACTAATACGACAATAAATAAGTATATTGAAAAATTATTTTGGTAATATTAACTAGAGGTTTTAACGTAAATGACGATTTTGACTAACATCGTACACAATCAAAATTATGAAAATCACTATTATCCTATCATACTCTGTTGAACTAAATAATTGTTGTATATAAAAGTTTAATTGCACTTTTGGCCCCCTATGTTTCAAGAAGTTGCGATTTTGACCACCTAGCTAATTAAAATACAAAACAGCCCTCTATGTATTGGATCTTTGGTAGTTTTGACCCCCTAGACCAATTTTGACTCGGTCAACGCTGACGTGGCACTTCAAAGCAATGCACACGTGGCGGCTTTGAAGTGCCACGTCAGCGTTGACCGAGTCAAAATTGGTCTAGGGGGCCAAAACTGCCAAAGATCCAATACATAGGGGCTGTTTTGTATTTAAATTAGTTAGGGGACCAAAATCGCAACTTTTTAAAACATAGGTGGCCAAAAGTATAATTAAGCCTATATAAAATGAGGAAGTACAGATCACAGAGTATAGTAATCATATGTCCACGCTCCACGGTATCTCACAAAAAACGAACCCAAAAAAATGGGTCTATTAGATCTGGAAAAGCACTTTGCCTTCTACGGCGCTTATCATACGAACCCAATAAACGTTATACTCCACAAACTCTTTGTTTGGCCTCTCATATTTACTTTTCTTATTCTTTTTTACTTTACCCCTCCATTTTTTTCTCCTTCCCAAACACTCCTTAATTTTATCCACCCTGTTTTAATTTTCAACTTTGGTTTCATCTTCGCCGTTTTGTATGCTGTTTACTACGTTGCTTTGGATATCAAAGCTGGTTCCTTTGCTGCTGTATTCACTCTTCTTTGTTGGGTTTCTTCTAGTTTCATCGCTAATTCACTCGGCTTCGAACTAGCTTGGAAGGTACTCTATTAATTTATGCCTATCCTATACTACTCTGAAACACAAAAATCACATAATTCAGTCTAATTATATGTTTCGGTGTCGTGGTGTCGGACACGCATAATCCAAGGAGTGTCTGTGTTTAATAGTTATACTCAATTATATACTGTTACATGATATGGATTCAATTAAGAATTAACTAGTTTGTTAGAGTTAGTTAGCATTTAGTTTTGGTAGAGTATGTTTGGCAGTACCAGATTTTGAAATTATAGCTTATAAGCTCTTTTTTTAGGGGAGCTTATATAGCTTATAAGCTTATATGACACAAAACGATTTGTTTCGTTATATATTAGTTCTGCCCCTTGCCAATGGTGGATAGTGGAACGTAGGGGTATGGCAATTGAAGAAATTATACGATACTCATAGGGCAACCCGGTGCATGAAGCTCCCGCATACGCAGGGTCCGGGAAGGGGTCCCACCATTTGGTGTATTGTACGCAACCTTACCCTGTTTTTACACAAGAGGCTGTTTCCAAGACTTTAACCTGTGACCTTACAGTCACACCTTACAGTCACATGACAACAACTTTACCGGTTGCGCCAAGGTTACCCCTCAAATTATACCATACTCATAAAAGCTAAAAAAAAATGATAATAAAAGAATACACAACATTAAAGATGTATTTTTAACAAAGTGAATAATCTTAAAATAAAAAAAAAGTGAATAATATTGATGCACTGACAGTGTAAAAAATGTATATTGTTATTCAATCACAAACCATGTTATTTGTATGACCTTTAAGTTAGATATGATAAAAGTCAATTTTTTTTAATGATCAAACGATTATGATTGACTGTCTTACATTAATCAAAGAACATTGCTACTAATCATTAAAATCCAATGTAAAGCAAATATGTTTTAACTATGAGTGTACGAGCTCTGATTCGTCTTGTGAGCCCGTAAGGTATGGGTCCTAACTTAGAAAAATTGGGACAGAATGGTGTTCCAGGACTTGAACATGTGGAAGGAGGGTTTGGCTGGACTATGAGGTCATCCGTCATGTCCCATTAGTTTGTAGAATATGATTTTTTTTATTTTATTTGTAACTTGTTTTACACTTCCTCCCTATTGTGGTTACACAGACGACAAGTTAAAATTCAATACATTGTGTACTTGCTGTGAGTACAATAGTATAGATCCTGCTGGCGATTTACCAAGCTACAGGTCTTAAGTGTAATGATTAGTGAATGTCCATTAGCCTGACATTTCTTTCTTATCTATAAGCTCACATCCCTGTGATAGTATGGATGGTTATTAGCTCGTTCCTATCTGCTTGGTCAATTCTCCCACCATTATCTCGATTGTTGCGTGTTCATCCTTATGCAATGTGTGGGTGTTGTGAGTGAGTCAAAAGCGCCAAAGCTAATGAGGCAAGACCTAGTGAAAAAACGCAACGGCCTCATACTACATCTTGAATATGGGTAGCTAGACTCTGCTCCTTTAGGAGATGACAGGAAGCCCTCTTCTAGAGATTTACTCTCGGTATGCTTATCTCCCCCACCTGTCAAGCATGTTGCCAATTTGTCCGTCTCAATTTAAGCTGTCACATGTCTCTCACGTGACGATGTGATGTTAGGCTACATTCATTATGGTAGAGGGGTACTGGGCTATATTTGTTATGACTGTCCACATCCATATATAAGTGAGTAAAACGGTTTATATAACTATATACTTTATAAACATTGATACAGAAATAGACACATTAAATGTATTACATATTTTTTAGTATATGTGATGAATACAGAAGATGTTTATGACGAAGGTCAGAGGTAGCCTTGTGTTCTGTTTTATAAACAATTGTTGTGCTTTAATTATGAACTATAATCTTTCAGGTTGTGTTGGCTGCTCAGTTGATTGGATGGACTGGAACATCTATTGGTCATGGTGTGTTTGAGGTAAATTCTTGTTCCATTACTGAAAAGCATGATGCATATATTTTCAGAATTCATTTATGTTCTATAATTTTTCTATCAGAAACGTGCACCAACTCGATTGGATGACCTTGCTCAAGGTATTTTAATGGAGCCTTTCTTCGTGATTCTTGAGGTAACTGTTTGTCATAGTGCTTTGAACTGGTTTCCTTCAAAATGAAAACAAGGTTGACTATCTTAATTTGTTTTGTAGGTCCTCCAATCATCCATTGGATATGAACCATATCCTGGATTTCAAACAAAGGTGAAGGCAAGGATAGAAGCCAATATCAAAGAATTGAAGGACAGTCAACAAAAGAAACTTTCTTAGCTTAAAATAGTTTGCAAATGTTGTTAATAAATTGTTCCTTTGGAAATAGAAAAATAAAATTTTAGAGAGTACTGGATTTGTTGTGTCGCCATTATGGATACTCTTCTTTACTACAATTTTTTATGGGAATTTGGAGATAAATTGGGTGGAGAGAAAATAAAAGAAAGATATTTGTTGTAAACAAACATGAACATTGTGCTGCTATTTCTAACTACGAGTTCCTCAATTTCAATGTCAATGAAGTTCTTCTTGTGAGTTTTTTTGAATGCTTTTATTCTTGATTATTGTGTGTCATTTGCAATTTTTTGCAACCCTGATTCTTAAGAGGAATCCAATTTCTTGATGTAATGATTCTTGCTAGAGCAACTACAGTGGAACACCATCTTGTGAATTTTTGAAGTATTCAACGCTGTCAAATAGATAATCTTTGTTGGTGACAGAATCAAAATCAAAAGTTGTAGTGAAATCCTCATCTTTTCACATTGCTATGACACCTTTCTAATATCATCTATAATGGGAGGGTCTTAGATTTTGTATCTAACAAGTACCGTGGAGTCGAAAAGAGAGTACCTATTAGGGAGGTGTTTTGTGAAACACACTCTTTCTATGAGACCCACATTTTTATAATATTAAAATGTAATGATATAGAGTAGCTAATAATATAAATGATTGTTGAGTCCTGTTGAACAATAATATATTTTATATCAACACAACATATTAAATGTAGTCCGGAAAAAAGCGAATAGATATTACATTTCAATATATTCTCCATAAACAACCAAGGTGTTCACTCTATTATTATGACTGTCTATGTGCATGCCCTATAAAAACCAAGTAACACTTATAGGTTTTCTACTTCACTAATGACAATTTTAGCAAATATCGCCAATATCAGTGTATTGGTGATGATTTTTTTTTTTTATCATGTTATCGGTACGAAGTTTCCGTTGTGTTTAACAATGATAATCATATTTTTTTTCATACACAAAAAACAGATATGAAACCCCTCTACTTAAAGAGCTCAAATCTTTTACCACCCAGATCAATCGATTCTTGTTGCTGGTAATGAATTTTAAATGAAGGAAGAAGAAAAAAAAACCTTTATGTATGTAGTATTGAAAATGACCATGTCCCAAGTCAACTAACAACCAAACGACCAGCTGAGAAGCAAGCAACTAACAACCAATATATAATATTAAAATTGAAACAAGCATTTTGAATTGAATCAATCAATATAAACATATAGTAATCATATTGTCCACAATCCAAACCAGAAAAAATGGGTCTATTAGATCTGGAAAAGCACTTTGCATTCTATGGAGCTTATCATAGCAACCCAATAAACGTTGCAATCCATATCCTCTTTGTTTGGCCTCTCCTTTTCACAGCTCTCATTCTACTTTACTTCACCCCTCCTATTTTCTCTCCCTCCCAAACTGTTCTTAATCTTATACACCCTGTCTTTGTTTTCAACCTTGGCTTTATCTTCACCGTTTTCTACGCTCTTTTCTATGCTGCTTTGGATATTAAAGCTGGTTCCTTTGTTGCTGTTCTTACTTTTCTTTGCTGGGTTTCTTCAAGTTTCATTGCCAATTCACTCGGATTCGAACTTGCTTGGAAGGTACTGAATTAATTAATAACATTATATGTTTCATTTTATTTTTGAGCAATGGTATATTTCAAACTTCAATAGTTTAGTCTAATGGTAAAAAAGATTGAACTTAGATTCGAATATCTATAGTTCACGTGTGTCCAAATGATACAACTCTAAGTTAATATGAAATCGATGATAAAAAGATACAATGTTTGAATGGAAACAATCTTTTGTATGTCTTACTTCTTACTAAACTCGGAATTATCACGCCACCTTTAGTCAGAGACTAAGCTATTACGATAAAAAACAAATAAAATTGTTTTTTAATATCTATTCTAGTTTTATCTGTTAGTTTTATAATTTATTATTTGCACACTTATGGATAATTTATGTCTTGACCAACTTCGTAACACATTATAGCCAATGTTGGATAGTTGAGTGTAGGGGTAAAACTGTTATGTGGAAGTTTTAAGGAAACATTTGAAGAAATTTATCGTATACAATACATAGAGGATTTTGTTAGAAGACACATTCTATGAAGTTGTCTTTTAGCAAGTTATTCTATGAGCATTTGCTAAAAGACACCAACTAATTTTTATAAAGGTGTCTTTTAGCAAAGTTATAACTAAAAGGTGAAAATCACACCTTGAGGTGTGGGTTGCTAAAAGACACCTTCATGGATTGTTTCTAGCAAAACTCATACATATAAAACCCACAAATAAATTTGATGCATTAACGTGTAATTTTTTTTATCATCATTCAATCACAAACATATTTTATGATTTTTAAGTTAGATATGATGAATGTTAAACTTTTTTTATTGATTAAACGGTTATTATTTTCTTAGAGTGTCGTTGCATAAGGAGTTACTGTTATAGCTAATAATCGAAGCTCATTGCTACGTACCAATATTAACATCTAATGTAAAGCAAATATGTTTTAACTAGGGGGTGTGTGAGACGTGATCCTTCTTGTGAGCCCATCCTTGCCCACTAGGTAGGGTCGAGTCTAGCCTAAACCCAAAGAAAAATGGGGATAAATGGGTAAATAAGACGGCATCTTCTTTGCCCACCCTATCTAATTTCTCGTGCGTTTTATATAATTTGGATTATAAAATCTGAACAGTAATCTTAACTTCATGAAACCCTCCAAAACACGTTAAACATTTTGAATTTTAGAAAAACGAACAGGGTATGCAAAAAACTCACAGAATAAAAAAAGTAATAGTCAAAAAAGACTTGACCAAGTGAAAGGAGACTTTCGTTTGATACACAAGTGGAAGAAGCCATAGTCTGATTTGTCCGTTAGTTTGTTGGACATTAAGTTTGCTTGTTTTATTTGTAATACATTTTACACTTTCTTCCTAGTGAGGTTACTATATGACAAGTTAAAATTAAATGGGTCATGTTAACCGGTACCCCGGGGCATTAGTTTTTTATTTTTTGAAGAAGCTAAATTGACACCGGAGAGAATCGAATCTAAGACCTTGATGAGGAGTACACTCTCTGATCCCAAGCCAATACCACTAGGCTAACCCACCGAGGCACTAGTTAAGCAGCCAAAAATGGAAAGAAAAAACAAAGTCAACATTAAAAGCAACATTTTTTCGAGTTTCAAAAAGTAAAATACACAATTTCCGAAAATACATTTCCTTTTATAATTCCTTAACTAGTGCCCCGGGACACTGTTTAATATTTCCCTTATATAACCCATAGGGGTGTTCATGGGTTGGGTCAACCCAGAATGCCCGATATAAACCCACCCAAAAAAACCCAAAAAAATGGATTGAGTTGGGTAATTGGGTGAGTATTGTTTCTAAAAATGGAAAACCCATAAAAATAAATGAGTTTCGGATAAAACCAGACCCAAACCCAAAAAACCCACTTACCAAATAATGTTAATATTTTTTATCTTTATTTTCATAGGGTAGAAGAAAGTTATATTTCCAAAACATACACATTGTACCCTATATATTGAAAATCAAAACATATTAGAGTTACGAATTAATATGTTGCACTTTTTGGTTATTTTGATACTAATGCAATTTTATGTTAAGCAACTTTAGTTTGTTACAAGTATTTTATGATGAAGTTTATTATTTGATATTCTATGATGCATAAAATTATAGTGAAATAAGTTAAACATTTTTTTTTAAGAAAATTAAAAAGTAGAGTACTATTTTAAAACAAAATTATGATGACTTGTCATTTAGTCATTTAATATTAAAAAAATAGAAAAAGTAAGTTGGGTAACCCATTACTCAATCCAACCCAACCCAAAAATTAGTTGGTTTGCCCAAACCCACTCAACAGTATAACGAGTAGTTATTTTACCTCACCTAAACCGAGTACCTTATTTGGTTTGGTTTTAGGTTTGGACAAACCGAACCCAAATCTACCCACGAACACCCCTAATAACCCAGATGCATAAGTGATATTTTAGGAACATCAATGCACAAAATAGACGCATGACATATTTTTCTTAATATAGTATGTGATAAATGCAAAAGTTGTTTATGGGAAGGGTCAAAGGTAGTGTTTTGTTACGTTTTGTAAAGAATTTCTCTGCTTTAATTAGGACTCTAATCTTTCAGGTTGTGTTGGTTGCTCAGTTGATTGGTTGGATTGGACAGTTTATTGGTCATGGTGCGTTTGAGGTAAATCATTGATCCATCCTATTAGACAACCTTGCTCTATTATTTTTCACAGTTCATTTACTATGTTCTATAATTTTTCTGTCAGAAACGTGCACCAGCTCTATTGGACAATCTTGCTCAAGCTCTTTTAATGGGTCCTTTCTTCGTGATTCTTGAGGTAATTATTTAGCATAGTGTTTTGAATTGGTTTTGATTCAAAGTGGAAACAAGGTTGACTATTTTAATTTGATTTGTAGGTCCTCCAATCATCCATAGGATATGAACCATATCCTGGATTTCAAACAAACGTGAAGGCAAGAATAGAAGCTAATATTAAAGAGTGGAAGGGCAAGCAACAAAAGAAACTTTCTTAGCTTCAAGTTATTTATTACAAGTGTTGTTGTTCTATACCACTCCTTTGGAAACAGAAAAATAATAATTCACAGAAGACTAAACTTGGTTACACTACAGATACTCCATACACTTTTTTTAAGGGAAAATTTGAGATAAATTGGGTGGAGAAAATGAAATAAATTTATTTGTTCCCAAGGAACATGAACATTATGCAAATAGACAAATAATATCATAGTGACAGTAGATTGGGGTAAGAGCAACTCAAGTGAGTACGTAGATGATTAAAAAAAAAAAAGTGAGTACGTAGATGATTAAGTTGAGTGAGAGGTCAAGAATAAAACATATCTTAATTTATGTTGATGAGAGACTTATATAGTTTGAAGGACGGGATATTGGACCTTAGCCATCCCAAAATCTAGTCCTCAACAGTTACCTCCAAGTTGATTGTTGGTGTTAGTATCAGGAATCGACTATTCCTGACTACCATATGTTAGTTTATGGTATATAAGTAAAATTGGGGCAATATCTAGGGCTTTGGGACTGTTTTAATTTAGTCCATTTGTTTGAAGGTGATAGGGCAAGGTTGTGAAACTCATTAGTCTACATAGATTCGAAAAGTATTCATAGACTCGACTCATAAACATGTACGAGTCTATGGGAAATTAAACATGACTTTAAAAAAACATAAGAGATACATAAGCAACATAACCAAACTTTGTTAACAAAATTATCACTACTAAAAAACTCGGATTTAGCGACGGCTGTTTTCCATCGCAAAATAGTCAAAATTCCGTAACAAACAACTTTCTGACGGATTTTGCGACGTTGCGGAAATCCGTTGTAATAATGGGGGTCGGAAAAATTTAGCGAGGGAATACCAATTCCGTCACTCATTGTGGCGGCTGACACCCAGTCGCAAACACAAAAATTTCGTCGCTAAACCTTTCATAATATGGATAGATGTTACCCAGTTTTCTGTCACAAAATACCGACGTAATAAATATCCGTCACAAACTACTGAGGGAAAATACCGTTGCAAATTACTGAGAATACACCGTCGCAAAAAATCTGGGAAATTGATCTAGGAATGTGCATAGCGTCGCAACGATCGCCGACGCTAAGCTGTAAAACAAAACTTTTGTGACTTTCAGATTTTCTGTCGCAAATGGGTTTTATTTTTTTTTGCCTTAAAATTAGTTTAGGATTTTCTGAATTATTTCTCAAAAAAAATTTCGAATATAAAACAAGGTGATGAAAAATTACAATATAAAATACATTAATATGATAAAATACAATAAAAATCACATTAAAATTTGATGAAAAACCTTTTTGGTTGCGTTCACAAGAATCACACTACTTATCTTTTTCATCAAAATATATTGAAATAATTACTAAACAGTTTTAGAACATTTACTTTAAACTATAAGTTATAATCAAATTTTCAAAATAATATGATAAATAATCAAGTAGGTTGACACAGATGTTAATCGTAACTCGAACGATGAGGTCGATAAGGAGGTAGATGTGAATGGCCTTGTGTAAAAGACTCCATGAATTTCTGGAACTGCTCTCTGAGCCATCGCGAATCCTCCTTTGACTGTTGTGACTGCTCTCGAGCTAAACGTGACTCCTTCTGTGATGCACGAATCAATTCCTCATTAGTCTTCAACCGCTCCTTGAGTTCCATGTTTTCAGCTGACATTTTAGATATTGCAATCGTCATATGCTTATATTCAGATGGTAAGATGCCGTCAGATGATCTGGATGAAGAAGGCTTGTATTTTCCTGCCTCTGTCCCCAAACCATATATGCGTCCTTTTTTGTCGACTCCTCCAACTACGTCCAAGAAGATGAAGTTGTGTGACTGATGGTCATTAGACACATCATCCCCCTCTGTTTGCCGTGAGTTCCTTTCAAAAATCCGTCTTTCATATTCATCCTACAAAATTAGAGTTCATCTTAATTCTTACGTACAAAAATATGAAATTAAATTAATTACTACAATTAAATTCATATATAAACCAACCAATAACAACTTAAACAAATTATTAAAACTAGCTTTTAATTAATAACTAAGTTATCATGACTTCTTTCCAAGTGAAGAAACATAAGATCATCATGTTCAGATGTCAGAACCTGATGAACAATAATAAGCATGCATAACTTTAAAAACTATGCACAAAAGCAGGTAACATACAACAATAAACATGATTAGATAACCAAAAACAGTTATAGCACATGATGACAGTGTTATAGTGTAGCAGCATGCATCAATACACATGAGGACAATTATAAATACTAATTTTAAAGTTTTTCCAATTACCTTGACTTTCCACCAGCATTAGAAGTCCACCAAAGGATATAACTAATTCTAGAAAATTTTCAATTGTTTTATGTTTATTTGACAAAAGGCTGGAAATTATAATCTCATTGAATTGTAACTTACCGCAACCATTTGAGATTTGGAGGATACCCACTTTGATGGATCGCCTTTCATTTTGTGTGTCTTTATATACACCTCCCAGCAGCTTGGAGTCATGTTTGAGTCAATTTTCTATAGTACAAAATAAATAAATAGATTAGTATTATGGTTAATTTAAATCACTATGCTTTACTGCAAATAAATTTTGTTTACTTACTAATCTTTTAGAATGCTTGATTGTTGGAATTGACCCAAAAGTGTGAAATGGACCGTCAGAAGATCTTCTATTTTGCTTATTAACTTCTGCCTTGTCCTTCCATTTACTATCTTCCCAATTTTGTTCCAATTTTTCACGCAATTGAACAGGGATCCATTCACCTTTGTCTATTCCTTTTCGTACCTGATACATTGTATTTTGGTACCCATCAGATGCCTTATGATGATAAGTCTTCTCTATGTCTTGCACATGCTCAGGAAGCCGCTTATATATCCTCTGCAATACAAGCAATGTAAATAATATAGGATAAACCGGACATCAAACTAGGAGCTTTGCTCTGGAACTTGTAACCCTTTTGTGAGTTATTAATATTCACCACTATTCTCTTGTTTCTATTGATTTATTCTGTTTTATTAGCTCTGCTCTATCAGATATGTTCTTTAAAAATCGCTCTTTTCACTTTTGAAATTATTTTTTCAAAAGAGTATATGTGGAATACCTCGAGCCCAAGACCAACTGTTCTCCCTAATTACTCATTAAAAACAAAAACAAAAGAGTTTAATTAGAATACACTGACAGTGTAAAGAAACTTTACACTGTCAACCAATTAAAAATTACTCTTTAAGACACATAAGCTTAAGTGTTGAAAAAGAAAAATCAAATAAAATATAAACTAATAAATGTCATATCCCACTTTTCTTATTAGCCTAAAACCCCTATGCCCCATTAAACAAAATCCACGAGAAACAGACCTTGCGTTTAGCTGGTATAGTTGTATGGTGAAAGTTCAAAAATAATTGGTAATGGTCAAGTTGTGATAGAGGCTCTGGTCAAACAATTTTTCTCCATTGCACCAGATTTTCATTTTTAACCTCTTTGATTCTACAAAATCCTCTGTGGGATGTAATTATAATGTTGATTTAAACAATGAAAGTCTGCAATTTAGATTTAAACTTTATGCACAGACAATTCTGAGTTGGAAATATAATTTAACTTTTTCAATTTTAGATGCGAGAATGAATGTCAATTTTAGGAATTAATAAAATGTTGTCTTGCAAAGGATGAATATATCAATTTTAGATTTGAGGATCCAAATAAAATTATCTATCCAAAATATGTTCTCCCTAATTAATAATTAAAAAAAATAAAATTAAGCATCCAAATTCCATACACTAGTTTGAAGCAAAAAAACAAAAACAAAAACAAAATTATCTATCCAAAATTTGTTCTACCTAATTACTAATTAAAGAAAACAATTAATCATCCAAATTTCATACACTAGTTTGAAGCAAACAACACAAAGAAGGGGATTCAACTGTAAAAGACAGCCAAAAAATCTTCACTAACTAAAACATATAAATCTATAAAACA
>Ga0228711_1009418_pt1 | contig 13260 bp, 21 predicted proteins | sample MedpolnodulmetaG_2_FD_177996 | JGI IMG/M metagenome (GOLD analysis project Ga0228711, IMG submission 177996) | Root nodule microbial communities from Medicago polymorpha collected in Santa Monica, California, United States - brown nodules | ecosystem: Host-associated > Plants > Roots > Nodule...
CCCCCCCCCCTCTTGTGTTTTTCTCACCTTCAGAATGATCACCGGAATTAGATGTGTTACTCAAACTGATGTTGTATTGTCTTACCACAATGTGTTGGTCTGTGTGAGCATCAAGACTTGAATCCCAAGTATCGATTTGACCATCGTTTCCTTTCGATTGATCGTTCTCTAAACCTTCAACATGTGATTCTGGATGTTGATTGGGAGAAGTCACTTCAAGATTCAGTGGAGGAGGACTACTGTCGACGCCAGCGTCTTCCTCAGCGATAGGTGATGCTGCTAAAAGGTTAGTGGTTGGAAGTTGCGCCTGTTGAGATGTATCAGTATTGTTGTGCTCAATACTATGGTAAGAAAATTGTTTGGATATTAAGAGGTATTCTTGGAACGAGATAAATAAATCCAGATTCACTGAACTAATGTTTGGTTCAACAATTACCTTTGAGACATTGTCACCAACGCAAGAGTGGGCGCTGTTTGGATTCAAGTCTTTGTAACTACGTTTTTTCCTTTTGGAGATTGATTTGTCCAGGGATTCTTCAGTGGGTTCCGCTTCGACAGTTATTTCCAGTACCTCTTGTTTCCTTTTCCTTCGACGCTCTTTGTATTTCGGTGCCTCAGAGGCATTAATAATCTCGACGGCTTCAGACGGAACATCAAGCTGCAATGAATCAAATTAAGATGTGGGCATATGAACGAAACATTTAAAGATAAATCGAAGGAAAGAAACATACACTCTCCTCAATTGTGGAATTTTTGGTCTTTTTGGGAGAAGGCTCGGGGGAAGATGTGACCCTATTTTTCTCTAAATTGGAAGGTTTTTGCTTCTTTGATGGTTTCTCCGACTTGGATTTCGATCGAGTCTGCGCGCTTGCATCATCATCATTTCTTTCATCTCCTGACGTTAAGGGAACAGCTACAAGCATATGGATAAACAAATAAGTAGTATTTTTCTATAAACACTGTCCATTTGTTTCTAAAAAATTGAAAGACTTCTTACCTATTCCTATTGGAGAAATGATTCGAATGTGAGGTAGGTCTAAATAAAGATGACCTCTAAATGTGTATAGGCTACATTTGGTTGCAGTCACTTTATCCTTTTCTTTTGTTTTTAATTTTTGACTCATTCCCAGTAAGGAATCACAAGGTAACCATTTTGGATATGGTGGCCTAAAAGCTAGGGCCAACTTGCTGGTTGGCAATGATGGAAATTTCATTTTAAAATGTAATGCAAAGAGGGTATTTACTGGGAGTAAAAGGTGGAAATTTCATTGTGGGAATTTTATCAAAAATTTTGTCTCGTAAAGTTTGGGCGGCATAGTAAACTGTTCTTTTAAGATGCAAAGGGTCATATATAGTCTAGAAAAAAATTGGAAAGCTTGAATTTCTCGAATATGCGTACTTTTGTTTTTCTTCGATTTGTTCTGCACAATGTCAAAAACAGATATCAGTTGAGGAAGCATAGTATCAGGATTCACTCGATTGGCTTGACGTCTATAATAGTCTTGCCACCATCGAAAGAATGCTTCAATGCATGCATATGATAATGCAAAAGGAGTAGGCTCGAAAATAAGGTTTCGATCTTGAGTTCTACGTAGGATTGATCTACACACATGTTCTATCAATGGCGGCCTCAGATCATCTAAGCATTTGTACAAAGAACTAGGTTTTGGTGGAACCAAACCAAACTGCCTGGCAACCTGATTTGGCTGGTAGCCATATACCCCATAAGGACCACTGGTCATTGTCCTGCTAGACAGGAATATAGGAGTCAAGTAAGCTTTCCATATGGCATTTATCTCTGCTTCGTCCTCAATTGAAGTTGCTGGGAATTCTTTTCTGAACCAGGCTGGCCCTCGAATTCTAGTTGTAAATGGGGCCAAAGAAGGGGTAAAAACCTCACACCCTAAGAGGGCTTCATAAGCAATAGAAAACAACTCTTGTGAGCTTCTGTTGCCATATCGAAGCAAAGCCAAGCCTATTCCTTCAAGGGATCGGTCTTTGTATGCCTTTGTAAAATTAGTGGGAAAGAAAACTGCCAGTTTCGTTCTAAAAGTGGCTAAGAGCCACAATTGAAATAACCAAATAGGACCAGGAATAATAAAACTACTTTCTCATTGGTACTCTTTGATGCTAGTCACTGCTTGATTTAAGTTCTCACACAGGGATCCTAAAATGAGTTTGCTTAGGCAAATATTTCTCCCCTCATGTAGTTGAATAACTAAGATTTTGAATCCTTTAGGGACTTGTATGAATCTTGAACAAAAGATATACATAGATAACCAATAGGTTAGGAAAGCGATGTGCTCTTTATCAGAGACTTCAGCACTTGTAGTAACGTGCTGGTCTTTTATAAAATTACCATAAGCAAGTCTGGTGAAATCGAAAGAAATTTCTGAGTCATGACTGTCTGGATCGAAAGATTGGCCAGTAGGTTTTAAACCAGTAAGGCTAGCAACATCTAGTATGGTGGGGGTAAGCATGCCACATTTCAAGTGGAGACTGCTATTCGAGGGATTCCAGAAATGTAGGGAAGCAATTATCATCTCATTGTGATATTTGGGTCCTTGGCTAGATAGCTGGATAAGGTTAAAGATACATATATCTTTCCAGAATTGAGCCTTTATTCTTTCTACTTTGTCTAGCCAAGAAATATATTCCTCAATGTTCTCGTGTTTAGGTTCTGTCCTAAACTTAGATTTCAGGAAACTAAGGTCATATGGACCTTTGGTGAAAATTAAAGGGGGTTATTTTTCAGAACTAGGGAAAATGGAAATAAGCTTTTCTCTGTTCTCTTTATCTGGAAGAGGTCCTAAGAATGCATGTGGTGAATTAGGGCATGGAATAATTACCTGGGATTTCCAGATTTTTTCTTCGTCCTCCTTAACATCCGGTTCCTCCATGAACTGAAGGCTACCAACTGGAATTTCTCCTGAGAAATTGATAGGCTCGTCGCGAGTTGGGATTTGAGAAGAAGATCCTTCTGGATTCGTCATGATCAGACGAATAATTGAGACAAAGGGATAGTGAGAAATTTCTAGGTAAAAGCTAAGATTTTTGAAGTTTGGCAATGGAGGTTTTTTCTGCGATAACAAAGAAGAAACAGTGAAAGTTTTTGGCAAAGATAGAAAGGTGAAAGGGAAAGGTAAAACCCTTGTTTTTATAGCCTTTGGATTTGGACAAATGTCCACATCTTACGTTGACAATTTTTAAATGAATAAAAATGGTAGTTCCCAATGTCTGGATGTGGCCCACTAACTGGGTGGGGACACCATAAAGGGTTCTTTGAACTGCTTCTTCAGATGATGACGTCATCTGGATCAGAACGACTTATCACTTATACTTATAGGGGTCAAAAACATATTTTTCTCCCTATCGAAAGGATGAGTCGAAAATGACGTTTCTGGGGGGCAATTTGTTAGCCTATATTTTTAAAAAGGGCTATCTTAAATGCAGTGAAACCAAGGTTGACCTTATGGTTGAAGAAATAAATAATGCTCTCCTATTCTTATGTATTTAATCAAAGTTGGACTTGTTGGGAAATGCTCAAGGTGCGTATTTCAGTTCGACAGGCAGGAAGTGTCGAAAAGCGGTTTGTTTCAGATAAGGTCAAGCAACAGATATTTCCAAGGAACACATATTCGAAATTCAAATCGGATGGATATTTGTTGTCCATTTCTAGTAGTTATAGTTTCAAACCTTAGGTAGTTATTTTCTACTAGTATAAATAGTAGTTTCTCGTAAGGGAAAGGGGTCACAATTCAATCATACAAAAAACTTACACTCAAACTATCCGCATTCAAGAGAGAAACGAGTCACAAGTTGCAATGTATGAACATGTGTACCAGTTTACATTCAATCAATGCAATTTAAGTTTATTTTTTTAAGTATCTTTGCAATTTACTTTTTTATTTCAAGCAATTCCTTTTATTTTCGTTTTGAAAGTAACTTCGATGGATTTGACTAAGTCAGATTCGACAGTTTCTTCATATCCTTTATATGTTTTTGAAGAACAATCATGAATTTCTGGAAAATGAGAAGCACAATATGTCTCTAAGATTTACTGGTTGATCTTGCAAGTAATTAATTTTAAACCAGTGGTTGTTTACCAAAAATCAGTGTAAACAACTCCACTACTCCCCCTGAACACATGCATATGGAAGATATTTAGAAACACCAAACAACTCCTAACACATAGATAAAGGAATACTTTAGGGTCTGAACACTAATTCTTCAGGGAATATGTATCAAACAACCAGACCTCTTAAGGTCACATAGACATGTTCCAACATTCTATAGAACATCAACATGGAACATGTACAAAATAAATAAAAAATACTGTGAACACATTCTCAGAACAACATCAAGATGTTGCAACAAGTGTCAACATCCACAAAAACCTGAAATAGTTGCAAAATAAATGCAACAACAGAAAAACAGACATATATGCAAAATAAATACAATATAGCACACACAGATCAGGCATATAGAAAGTATAGATATATCATTTTACTCCCCCTTTTTAGCCACAAAATATGTCAAACAGAAAAACTTCATGCACAGAATCAGAAAACCAAAGAAAATACCATAAGTCTTCATGCATAAAACAAAATGAGCAGAATGTGCAGAGAATTATATAGTTACAGACCAAAATAGGCACACTAGGTGCACAAAATATCCAGGGTTATGCCCACACAAGAGAAAATCTGAAATTACATCAAAAAAATATCCAAATCATTCAACAGCCTCAGAGCTGCTCCCAGATGCTTCCACATCTTCTTCATCCTCATCAGCATCATCAGCCTCTTCTTCATCGTCATCTGCATTGCCAGCATTCTTATCATTGTCACTCTCAGCATGTTCATCATCATTTGCAACATCCTCCTTTTCCAATGCATGAATCATTAGCTCAAACTAGGCCTTCCTTTCATCCAGCATGACACAAGTGTCCTTGAGAGCAACTATAATTTCTTGTTTTGTCATTGTCCCTGCAGCAGATACACTTCCAGATGTTCCAACAATGTTTGGAACATGATCAGCACCAAACAATTTGGGGTGCAAGATGAGAGGAGACTCCCTCTTCTCAGGAATATCAATAGCAGTTATAAGACTAAGGTGTTGTTCTAGCATAATACCACATAGCAGGGTAGGGAATGCTATGGGAAACTTCACAGCATCAGTTTTAGCATGCTTGATAGTTTGTTCAAAGACATACTGTCCAATGTTCATTTTAGTCTTAGTGCCAACAAAATAGATAAACTTTCCCAAATTTGTAGCAATGTCTGAGGAGTGTGTGGTTGGGACCCAGTTTATTGCAGCTATCCGGTTGAGAATGGCATACTTTACTGAGAGCTTTCCAGAAGAAATCTTACCCTTCTTGGGCCAAACTTTTACTTGGTTTGCAGTGATTTCCTTGCAGACCTGTTCTCAGTCACTTTTGGCTCTGCAACATCTGGTTCATTAATTCCTAGATATTTGTTGATAGTGGTTGGAGAGAAGTGGACACATTCTCCTCTAACATATACCTTTTGATACTCCTGACTCATAGGGTTATCACATTCTTCAGAGATATTCACCATGAATTCTTTCACTAATTTTCCATAGCAATTACCAAGATTGCATACGGTTTTCAGAAGTCCTGCTTCTTTGATATTAACTATCACATCTTCCATCTTCACAGCTTCCTTGCCTAATTCTCTTTCTAAAGCCAGCCTCTTATGGAAAATGAATTTCCACCTTTGTGCATTCGCAGGTAGGTGAAATGACACCTTATCAATGGGTACATTTGCAACCGTCTTCTGAACCTTCTTCCCAGCAGACTTCCTTGAGGCTGGGAGGATGATGTTCTGAACATCCTCATCAACATCATAATCAGATTCACTAGCAAAGACAACCTTCCTCTTTCTTGTCCTTCCTACAGTAGTTTTGACCTTCACCTTGCTCCAACCTTTCTTAGATCCAACACCAGCAGTCCTTGTACTGATTTTGGGAGTAATATTCACAGACCCGTCACTTTTCTTGGGAGTCTCATTAGAAGAGGGAACATCTTTTCCTTTACTACTTATCAATCTTTTGGCAGGACCTTCTCCAATACTCTGCATAAAAGAGATGTCAGAATCCATTTCTTCCACATCTACCACATCCTTTTCCTTTTCATCAGACTGGAATTCCTTAGAATCAGATTCTTCTTCAGTCTGTTTCTCTTTTTCAGAGAGAGTTTACAACAGTGTCATTAGAAGAGACTTCCTTATCAGAAGTAGTTTTAAATCATGACTCATCTTCGACAGGGGTACCAAGATTCTCATCCTATTTGTCCTGTTGGTCCAAAGATGTTCCAACATCCGTTTGATCATCACTCTTCTTGGGAGAAGTTTGAACAAGGTCATTTATCACATTCTCTTTATCAAGATTAGGGTTATCTACATCCATATTTTCAATACTATCTATGGCTTAGTTCAAATCCTCTAGCCCTAGTTTTCTGCCGAATTCAGAAACAACAGGTGGTAGGGTTTCAACAAGAGTACCTTTTTCAGCAATAGAAGTTGCAACATCAAAAGCAATCTCTGGGTTTGCTTCAACATCTGCACTCTTAAGATCTATCACAGAGGTTCCATAACTTGGTTCGACCATGGTGGATACAAAAAGATTTTCTTTTTCATATAGATCAGCCATGCTCAACAGTGCTTTTGATTCACCCCTTTTTGTTTTAGGAGACTTTGTTGTGGTTGTCTTCTTAGATTTTGGAGAAGAAACTGTTGTGATGGGTACAACCATTTTGGGAATGGAGGTATCTAGACCTTGTTGATCAGTGGAGTTCTTTTCTTCAGAGACAGAGATGTCAGTTTTGAACTTCATGGTGATTTAATGTTGTTGGTAATGTTTGGCGAAGGAAGGAAGACGAGGATGTTTGGTTTCAAGAGTGTGAATGTGAACGGTTTTTGGAAGTTCAGATAAGGAAGGAACGTGAATAGGGGTTAGAAATAAACTTCCTAAATTAACGTGCACCAATGAGAGGAGAGAGACACAAAAAGGTGTTGCACGCCTATTATATAATAACTGTTGTAACTCCTTATTTTGAGAATTACCTAAGTTGTCCTTAATCTTTTCAAACGGCTTCATATTTATCATTCTTCTAATTGTGTTTGCAAATAGGTCTTCTATAATCACAATTTCCTTTCCAATAACATTAAAAGAGTAATGTTGAGCATAGATCTGACTGTTTACCAAGAAAAAATCTCCTCTTGAGACACTAGTCCAATCATATACATTGTCATAGTGAGAAAGGTCAAGTACCTTAGATATTTGTTGATGTTCCAACCTCTTCTGCAATATCATGGTTTGTTGTAACTTTTTACCTTCTAGCTACGGAACCCACTCGTAGCATTTTTCAATAGTTTTGATGCCTCTCATGAGAACTTCTCCATTCTCATTAGTTACCAGACATTCTGAATTTTTAAAGTTCACATTCATCCCTTGTTCACGCAGCTGACTTATACTAATCAAATTAGAGGTTAGACCTCTTACCCATAGAACATTGTCAAGTTTTGGTGATTCATCATTGATCAAATTTCCTGTACCAAGGATCTTACCTTTTGTCCCATTCCCAAATGTGACACAGCTGTTGGTGCAAGACTTTTCAACATCAAGAAGTTTTTTAAATCCAGTCATATGTCTAGAGCACCCACTGTCAAAGTACCATCCTTCCCTAGAAGGAGTTCTTAGAGAGATGTGAGCCATCAATCCTACATTGTCAACCTTTGGTTTCCACACTTTCTTGACATTTATCACTTCTGGCTTCTGTGTCTTTTGATGATGTTGTTGTGGAAATCCATACAACTTATAGCAAAAAGGTCTTATATGACCCTTTTTCTTACAGTAGTGACACATCCTAGAACGAGATGCCTTATCTACTTTAGAACTTGGATGTTCCTCCAGATGTTCCAACATTTGTTTACTTTTAGTGGGATCATTTGTTCCAGTGGAAGCTACAAATTTGATATTCCTGACAGGTTTCTTCATTTTGAACATCCCATAATTTACTAAAGTCTGAGCAAAAGTTTTGTTTTGTTGGTTCTGATTTAGATGTTTAAAACTAAATCCTATTCCATTTGGTTTCCCTTTAATTTTTCCTTCCAAAATCTCATCCAGAACTTCAGTCCCAGTGGTCATCATTTTTACTTGCTTCATGACATGACTAAGTTGAGAGCTTAGTAGAGTTACCTCATTGTTGAGTTCAGAAACTTTTGCTAGATGGCCACTCTTTTCCTTTTCCAGTTGATAGGTGATATTTTTCTGCTCCTCAAGTTGCTTGCAGATGTCAGTATTTTTGTCATTCAGTTTTTTGTAAGCAACAACTAATTCATCATAAGCCAGATCTTCATCACATGACTCATCATCAAAAAAGATTCTACAAATGTACCACGATAGCAAATTACCACGATGAAATATAAATGTACCAACATCAGTTAAAATACATAATGTGAACCAAATACGAACCAAAGTTAACAATATTCGAAAATGAAACTAATAATGCTTAAAACCAACAACTCCTAAAACTAACAACATAACACTACTCCTGCTCCAGATCGGCATGTTGTCTCCTCGGCCTCCGACCTCGCCTCCTGGTCAATATCGGTGCGATCTGCTCCCCAATATGGTGCATGGTCGCAGCCATTGCTCAGGGCTCATCACCTCTTGACCTAACTGCTCATCAACATAGGCAACAACGCAAGTTACCATGGCATAGGTATCAGGCGAGCCTCTCGCCTCGTACTGCTCCCACTGATGTGCAATGATCTGCTCCTCATTAGCTGGCCTTCGAATATCTCTTGGAAGAAGTGGCAAAATCAGAGAGTGAGACACCCTACTGTACCATAGTACATAGCCATCCACCATGTCTCTTGTCCTGCTGGCTCACCCCAATCGGGCTCCTTAATCGTGTAAGTACGGAAGTCATTGAATGCCTGCACAATCTGATCTGGTTGCATCTCAACAACATCCGTCGGATGTCTAGGGACATTCTGGACGTATCTGTGCTGCCGCCTAACTCTCTCAGGCAAGTGATGATACACCCTAACAACACTGCACATAACCCATCCTGAATACCAGAAAATCTCCTTAAAACCCTGGATCTCCATGTGCTCTTCGTACGGCCTCCCGATAACGTCATCAAACTGCATACGCTCAAGCAATGAGCGATACGTCACCCCCTCTCCATGACCCTTCTATAACGCCCACTTTGCTGCAACCAGATAGTTTTCCATATAGTTGGGATTTAGATCAACACTGTAAAGGCCAGGAAAATGAGCCAAAAACAATCCTGCACAAACCAAACAAATCACTTTTACGCACGAAAAAATAAAACAAAAAAATAAAGTTAAGGTTCAAATGTGACAGTTTCTTATAGTGAGCAGTGTCACACTTCCCCCAAGAGCTCTATCTCCAAGCAAAGAGGCCTCATCTAGACAGTGGTATAGGTATGCCAATGTCATCCCTCCCTAAGAATAATTACACATCCCCGTGTAGCCGTCCTCCATGGTCGTCAGATAGACCAACTCGATGCGTTTGTTGCGTTTATCACCAAACAACAGGCATCCAACCAAGTACAGTAGATAACACTTCACACAAGCAGTCCTAACCCTCTCTAGCTCCTGTGGATCCCCTGGATCCGATGGATCCACCAATCTGGTAGCACCATCAAGGTAGCCCTCATAATATTCCCTCAGCGCCTTATAACTAATGTAGCCACCATACTCTTCATTGTAATTTTTCACTGCCACCGCCTGCGTCACACCTAAGTGTCTCACCATCAGATCCACTCCATCATTCCTAGACATCTTCTCTGGATGACTCAACATTCTCCCTTCAATCGGAATATGCAAGAGACATGCGATATCATCCAAAGTAACAATCATCTCCCCTAAGGGCATGTGAAAATTGTTGGTCTCGTTATGCCATGTCTCGCATAAAGTCATTAGCAAAGCATGAGGCACAGTGGCGTAGCCTGTGTGTACCAAATCATGTAGCCCGCTCTCCTCAAGCGGACCCCAAAACAATTGTGTGTTTTCGTTTGGACATCGAAGATTCAAAATCTTAGCCCCATGATTAATGGCTTTTACGTAACGCACCTTACGAACCTGAAATAATAAAAAATAAAAATATATTTTAAACACATAAACAATGTAAACATTTAAATAAATAAAAAATAAAACAAAACACATTTAAAAAAAATCACAAATTTAAATTGGCACACGTAATTCTAATTTAAGACTAAACACATTTAAAACTTAAGAAAACACATAAAAAAAATAAAACATTTAAATTGGCATGCACGTGTAATTTCAATTTATATTACGCGCGACATTATAAAATTAAATTTCGCACACCAAATTAAAACATAAAGAAAATAATTAAAAGTTGATATAATATTTAATAAGAACTTAGATAATTAAAAAACACATATAAAAGTTGATATAATATTTAAACAAAAACACGTATAAAAAAATTAAAACATTTTAATTGTGTTGCATATGATAATTTTAGACAATTAAAAATAACACTTACGTTATTTGAATTATACCAGAGCGGCAATATCACATGGCTGGCATAAGAGGCCAGCAAAGATGTATCTTCCGGTCCTCCAGGAAAGGGAGGCTGATCAGGTAACGTCATTGGGGTTGTCGTTGCTGCAATGTCATCCTGGTCTAATACAGGCACATCATCCTCCGGAATATGCTCGTCGTCATACCCACCATCAGTGGCATCGTGGTGTATCTCATCCTGATAATTCAGGTACTCCACCTGCGTCGGGTCAACTGTAACGCCCTATTTCTATTAAGCGATAATACACGTGAATAATATAAATATTCAAGAAATAGACGCCACGTCTACACATCAAATTCAAATAACATGCATATATAGAATTTTTCAACAGTCGCAGCGGATAAAAGTCATACATCTCCAAAATATACATGTCATAAGATCAATACACATCATCATAAAAATCTCCAAGTCCCGACATAGGGCAAAACTCAACAACATAAATCCAGCATAAACAATCTAGAATAATCATAAAAACAGACATCCTAGATCAGAGCCTACTCTAAGACTCCAAAGGAAACGATAACGGAGATAGCTTCCGCTATCCAAGCACTCACCAAGCAACCAACAACTACTCCTGCACGCCGTCTACCCATTCATACAAATAGGTAGGCGCTCCACCACAGACCACTGGGGGTAAGCTTCACATCAATCATAATCAACATATGAAAACATAAACATTCAAGGATTCATACATATCACATATAAATACCCATCTTTCCTAGAATACTAACATCACATGATTATTATCCCCCATTCTTTACCCCTCAAGCTATCACATTACTAACATAGCATAGCAAACATATTTAATCTCTAATCAAGTCATCGACGTAAACTCATCATTTATCAACATCAATCGATGAAAGGATTACTCACCTTATTCCTCATTTAGCATACTTGACTCAACAAGTACAATTCATCATTTCAAGGTTATAAACAAGCAATCATCATTATCAAAGAAATCACCACATCATATGTATATATATACATATACATATCTCACCTCATCATTATTATCAAAATAATCGTCATCAATTCATTCACCAAGTGTATAAGCACAAATAAGCAAGACATGCAATTAGAGCATATATCATTTATTTACAACCATCAACAAGGTCCACCAATGTACATATACACCAATCACAACATTCAACAATTTCACCAATGCACAATCTACAAAGTCACATATACAATTATGACACGTTTCACCAATCATTCAAATGCATGCAATGTTCTAGACTCTTCTAGATGCATGCGGTACCGTCACCAACAACAAAGGTCGTCACCTAAAGATGCCAACAGAACATCTTTTGTAAGAGTACACCTCCTCTTACAATTCACGTATGTAAAAGTAGACCTCCTTTTACATTTCTCATATGACTCAATATGACTATGATGCATGGACATACAAGCAAAGACCCAATAATGCAAAATCTCCAACATAAATATCCACCAACAACAATGTAAAAGTACACCTCCATTTACATTGATCAACTTCAACAACAATTGCATTATCAAGTATTTACGTCCACACAATCAATCAAGTCATAATTCAATTAAGAGTCATCACCACATCATCATCATTCATTTAGCATATATGCAATCACCAACAACTTCACCATCACTTAAAATATATGCATTCACCAACAATATCACAATCAATCAACATATATGTATCCACCAACCATATCACAATCAATCAACATATATGTATTCACCAACATCGACTTTATCATATAATTCAACAACATCATATTATTTCTCACAATTCAAGTGAGGAGAAAATACACCACACTATGATAAACATCATATCCCACACCTAGCAATCATTCACGTATCTTCATATAATCAAATCAAACTATCCACAAAAGATTTGCCAAGTATTTGGTTTTAAAGATCATCTTCGACAAAGTTTGTCTCTCATTTTACAACTTTAAAACAATAGAGACAAATGAACCAAAACCAAGTAAATAAACTTTAGGGCCTCGACTATGTATACACTTAGATCACGTATGAGTGTAGTTGAATATACATATGTGTTTCACCGGCCGACTACGACAAAATCATCAAAATCATAAAGTTACGACAAGTTCGTATCATTTCTCCCATAGTGCAAAACCAAGTTAGATTCAACAAGACATAGGTTAAATACTCTTAAACACCTTAATTGAACCCCTTTACACTCAATTTTTGAAGTTTGGAAACCAACCATAAGTTTTGGGTTGACTTGGAAATAGTTATGCTAAGTTTACTTGAAATTTCTCCAAGACCTACTTGGAGTGTTTTCATCATAACTCAAAATCTAAAAATTATTTTGATGTCAAACCAAAGCCATTGAAAAGCTAATTCAATTATCTAAAACTTTCATGTTTACACCGAAGGCCAATTCAAAACAGAAATATGTGAAAAAGACGCAAGAACGCAAAACAAGGGATGCTGTCACTCCAAGCAAAACAAGGGAACGCAAAACAAGGGATGCAGCTCGCCTCGCGAGTAAATCACTCGCCATGGCGAGTAAAGACAGACTGCTGTCGTATAAAACCCATTTTTCACCCCAAAATCCCAATTTTGAATCCCTTAAGCCCAAATTTGATCCCATGGTTTGTCCAAACGTTTATAAACACCAAAAGAGACTCAAAACCATATAAAACTTGAACCAAAACA
>Ga0228711_1009423_pt1 | contig 13252 bp, 9 predicted proteins | sample MedpolnodulmetaG_2_FD_177996 | JGI IMG/M metagenome (GOLD analysis project Ga0228711, IMG submission 177996) | Root nodule microbial communities from Medicago polymorpha collected in Santa Monica, California, United States - brown nodules | ecosystem: Host-associated > Plants > Roots > Nodule...
TTTTTTTTTTTTTTTTTGTGTTTGAAACTTCTCATGTTTTCATGATTATCTTTTGCTTGGTCTTTTTCTGTTTTCTTTCATAGACATGAAAAAACAATGTAGGGATCTTTCTTGCTAAGTATTGATCAAAGCAATTACTGCTTTCTAATTTTATCCGTGGAAAAATAGTATTTCATCTCCATATTTGTATAAGAGGCATGGATTTTGGCTAGTTAATTTTGCAAAGGTCATTCACATGCCTGATTTTAGGTCTAAGGCTTTCTATTTTACTTTATACTAGTTTTGGATTCCTGACTCTGGCTGTGTTGGTCACTGACACTTGAGCTGCTTTATTAGAGTTTCTGATTCCTTTTTGTCTTCATTTTTCAAGGGTGAGAGTATTTTGGCAGATTCTGGCACCGAACAACTAGAGTTCATTGCTCTATCTCAAAGGACCGGAGACCCAAAGTATCAGCAGAAGGTTTTTAAATTCAACTCCATATATTCAGTTTTTTTTACGGGCAAGGGGGAGGAGTTACATTTTTCTAGCAATGCATCAATTGGTTTGCTTCCTGCTTTTTCAGGTCGAGAATGTAATAACAGTGCTTAATAAAACATTTCCTGATGATGGATTACTTCCTATCTATATTAATCCTCATAGCGGAACAACAGGCTACTCTCCCATCACATTTGGTGCCATGGGTGACAGGTATTATCACAATTTAATGACCATCTTTTTACACGATAAAAGCATAACAAACTTCTGCATTCATTATTACTATCTGGGCATTGTTAACTTCTAATCATCTTAGTCTCTGTTAGTTTGGTCTAACTTGTGAATGACACCAATTGCAGTTTTTATGAATACTTGCTTAAAGTTTGGGTACAGGGGAATAAGACTCCAGCTGTAAAACTTTATAGGTGAGAATAATGCACCGCCTACTTTATCATGTTTTGCACCCTTTGGGATGAATTATTATTTCATGCGTTCATTCTGTAATCAAATTGTCATTTGAATGATAGCTAAAATGGATTTTATTTCTTTGGATCAACGAAAGAATTATGTTTTTTTGTATTTTAATTATCATGGTTAAAGACCTTACAATTTTTATTTTCAAATAAATGTAGAATAGGAAGATAAAGAATTAGAAGTTTGAACTGTTCTTTGACTGATTTTTTCTTCCATTTCTTTTTAATCTCCACAACAGAGATATGTGGGAGAAATCAATGAAAGGCCTGTTAAGTTTGATTCGGAAGTCAACGCCGTCTTCCTTTACTTATATATGTGAGAAGAGTGGAGGATCTCTCACCGACAAAGTATGATATTGCATTGCAATACTGGTGTTGCCACGTTTAATATTTACCATTGATGTATTGGATGAAAGTATAATTTTTTCATTCAACCGAGTACCTGCAGATGGATGAACTAGCGTGCTTTGCTCCAGGGATGATTGCTTTGGGATCGTCTGGTTATGGTCCTGATGATTCACAGAAGTTTATGTCACTTGCTGAAGAGGTTTGTTTTAATAGAGCCATTTGAAAAGCCTTAATGTGCTTATTCTGTTGACTAACTTATTTTAGTCTTGACCTATCAATATACTAAAGCCATGTTTGGATAAACAGCTTAATTAAGTGTGTATAGTATAAGTGCTAATCATATACATGCTTTTTTATAAGCTATTTCTACAAGAAAAGATAAAATAAGGTCAAATTGTTTTCACTTATAAGTGGTTTTCAGAAACTATCACAGAGAGCTTATGAAAGTAAGCTGAAAACAACTTATGGACGTATCATAAGCTATTTCCATAACCTCTTCCATACCATCTCATAGGTGTTTATGATAATCATTTAGTTCAATTAAGTCAATCCAGACTCACTCTTATGTTTTTCACATCAACTTAGTTTAACCATCTTTATGAAGTTGTTGTACTCATGAGACTTTATTTGCAGCTTGCTTGGACATGTTATAACTTCTACCAATCAACTCCAACAAAATTGGCTGGAGAGAACTATTTCTTTCATTCTGGGGAGGTTAGTTACTAGTTTATTTAAGATATGCAATTTGAAAATTGTGTGATCTGAAATTTTATTCTGAATTTTCAAGGACATGAGTGTGGGTACATCATGGAACATCCTAAGACCCGAGACAGTTGAGTCACTCTTTTACCTTTGGCGCCTAACCGGCAACAAGACATACCAAGACTGGGGTTGGAATATATTTCAAGCTTTCGAGAAGAACTCTCGCATAGAGTCGGGCTATGTTGGACTAAAGGATGTAAGTACACCTCAGTTTCACATTTAATTATGTGTTTGTGCTTGCGTTACTGTTGTTTTGTACTCTCTTTGCCCCATATTAAGTGCCGCTTTGGCAAAACAAAATGACTCACAATAAGTGCCACTCTATATTTGTAATATATCATTACTCCCAAATTAATTACTATGTGCATCACTATTTTTAGCTGCTATATCACATATTGTTCTGTCACTTCCCAGGTTAACACTGGTGTTAAAGACAACATGATGCAAAGTTTCTTTCTGGCGGAGACACTGAAGTATCTTTATCTTCTCTTTTCGCCTTCTTCGGTCATTCCATTAGATGAATGGGTATTCAACACAGAAGCACACCCTTTGAGGATTGTGGCAAGGAACGAAGCAGAACCTGTTAAGAACTCAAATGAGAAGCAAAAATCTTTTCCTAGAATAGGTGGCAGAAAGGAAGGTCGGTCGGGTTAGACATCCGTTCATGCTTCTCTACCATGACTAGTTGATGAACCACTTCAACCAAGATTCAAAGACAGAGGAATTTGTTCCATTATGGAGCTTGTAAGATGTCAAAATTCCTTCATTGGGAAGCAATTGTGAAACAGGTTGAGAAATAAGTTCATGTTGCTTCAAATGATGTGTAATATAGGAAATAGAAATAGGTCTTCATATCTTGCAAAATGGGTTTATTTAAGGTGACTTGGCCTTTTTGTTGATGACTGGCCCTTTCGGAATTATGACTAAAATAGGTCGTGGCCCTTAATTTTATTTTTTTGTGGAACCAAATTTTGAGTGCATTTTATACATGATTTATGTAACTGAGGCCTATCTATCCGCGCATTCCATAGAAGACAGATACTATAGACATTCAATATCTGAGATATACAAGTAGTGTTTTACTTTGATTGTTATTTTAAAGTGGTTCTCCGTCTTCAACTGTTTTCCATTTGTTTCCTCATCAAGAAAGAAAGAAGAAAAAAAACTTGCATCGTCTTGTTATCTTATTGTTGGACTATAATGGTGAGATTTGATTAGTGTGCAGGATGTGATAGATTCAAATTTTGATATCACTGTATTAGTACAACTTATAAGAAAGATTACAGTACACAATTGCGTACAGTTAAATATAGCAACCAGTATGCTAAAAAATATTGTTTGCCAAACATATGAACTATTGTGTATTAGATTAGATCAAAATAAAAATATGTATTGTAACACATAAATTTGACATCGAATTTCAGCAATTTAAATGACTAACAAAGTGTAGATATATGGTTAATTTTGTCTGGTGGATAATTAGTTAATATAACAAGATGCTATACCTCAATAACCATTTACTAGATACAATTAACTACATTTGTTACGTAGAGAATTTTAGAATTTAAGTAGAACCTAATCCATCTTTACAAAATTGATTTTTAAGGTAATAACCGTCCTTGTTTATAAATCCATTTCTAGGCCTATTTCCTTGGGACTCTTGACAATTTTGAACTGTCATTGATCACAATTTTCTAGTGTTCAAATGTACATATATTCATCAATAATTCAAACTGTGTTCAAATATATATGTTTTTGTAGTATTTAAACATAGATGATATTCATTAACCATGGATTGTGCCATCCTTTAAACATAGGGTTGAACCTAACTTTTCACTATGTGCTGGTCATCATTACCAAGACAAATCTCTTTAGTTGAGTGAACACATACTTTAAATCCTATCTTTTTAGCCACACAACACAAGGTTCACTTTTTAGTTTAGTTGACTAAACTGTTTTCATGAGATATTGAGTTCTGAGTTTGGTGAATATTGAAAATACAAGTGGCATTTTACATAATTTTAGATCTACATACATGGAATTGAGTGATGATTTGTAAATGAAGGATTGGGTTGGGTTACTTAACTTAAGTGGAATATTCTAGAATACACACATAACTTTTCCTTCTATCTCAATCTTCATGTCATGTTATGTTAGTGTACACTTTCTAACACTTACACTCTCACCTTCACCTTCATCTTCAACCTTCAATTCCAAATGCAATAACACCAAATCCCTAATTTCACCATCACACAAATTTCGCACCAATGTTAACATCCTATAACCTTCTTCGTTCTCGCTTTCGCTTTCGTCGTTCTCATCAACATTGGTTTTGTACTATTGTCGCTCTCAAACCTGAACCACCTCAACCACCACCGTTCACCGTCACAGCCACCGCCACTCCATATTCACTTCCTTCTAGACGATTCCTTTTTCTTGGATTCGATTCTCGCCGACATCTTCATCATAGTCATCATCATTCTTTCCATCGAAGTGTGTTTCTCTCTTCTTCTTCTAACGCATTTTTTTCAATAATCGATTATTTTAAGCTTATTCGTTATCCTCTTTTCCCTGTTTTAGGTTTCTTTACAAGAGCTAAACCAGCAGCTACGATTATTGAGTTCAACGATAAGCACAGGTTTTTATTTTTATTTTTAATGTTTTTGTTTAATTTGGCATTGTGTTATTATTATATATTTATATATAACCAATTTAAGGCTTTGTTTGGATAAAAAGCTTATATCACAAGCGCTTATTATGGCAAGTGCTTATGCGAAAGCTATTTCAATAGCAAAAGATAAAATACAGTTAAATTGTTTTTGTATAAGCTGCAAGCTGTTTTCATAAGCTATCTTGGAAAATTTATGAAGATAAGCTATAAGCTGTTTTCATAAGTTCTCTCAAACCATCTCACAAAACTTATGCTAGTAGAGAAGCTCGAATAAGCCAAGTATAAGCTGCAAGCTGTTTTCATAAGCTACCTTGGAAGATTTATGAAGATAAGCTATAAGCTATTTTCATAAGTTCTCTCAAACCGTCTCACAAAACTTATGCTAGTAGATAAGCTCGAATAAGCCAATCAAAACAGGCCTTATTTCTGTATCAAAATATAAAATGAAGTTAAATCGTCTGCTTTTCATTAGGTATATAATAGGCAGGGATTGCATAAAATTTAATTTATGTTTTTGTTTACTTTGACATTATGTTATTATATAACCAATTTAGGATCTGTTTCTGGTTGGATGAGCTTATATATAGACATTAGCACTTATGAGACTGTTTGGGAGAATTTATAAAAACAGCTTATTACATGTCCGTAAACTCTCGAAGTTAGCTTATGAAAGCAACTTATAGATTATACGAAAACAATTTAACGGTATATTATCTATTGTTATAGAAACAGGTTATACGTAAGCGTTTATGCTATAAGCTGCAAATCAAGCTGTTTATCCCAACATAGCCTTAAATTGCCATGGAAAAATGTTTCATGTTTGTCATTTCTATATGATGTTACTTTTTCCTAAATGTGTGATGTGAGATAATGCTGCTACTTGTATAACTTTTGTTTTGGTTTTTTATTTGTTGTAGTCAGCGAGCTGTAAAAACTGCATTGTGGTGTAACTTTCTTGTTTTTTCACTCAAATTTGGAGTATGGTTAGCTTCCTCTAGTCATGTTATGTTAGCTGAAGTTGTGCATTCGGTTGCCGATTTTGCAAACCAGGTAAATTTGTTGATGTTGTTTGATAGGTTCCTTAGGCTGTGTTGAAATTTGAATTGATGGAATGGAGTAGAATAATAATATTATGACCATTTGTTTGGATTTGTTTAAAATGGGATTAAATGAAACATGACGGAATGCATTTAACTCCATTCCATTTCCATCATGCCCAACATTTTATTTGATGGTTTAGCATCTTATTTCATTATATTCCACTCCCCAATTAATGTCCACATGGCCTTAATGTAATTGAGAAACTAATATGATACATGTCTTATTTTATAGGCACTACTTGCTTATGGTCTATCTAGCTCTAGGCGTGCACCAGATGCTATTCATCCGTAAGTTACATAATTTGGATTACATTTTGTCAACCCCCCCAAAGGAAAATAGAATATTTGTTACACATTCAGTGCCAGGCTATTTTCAATTATTATATGTGCATTTACACGTGGTGTGATTCATGAACTATTATTTATGTAATGAATGAATATAGTTAAGCCTTATCTCTGAAATTGTGCTTCGATTACTAATTGTGCGGTGCAAATTTAACAAGCTTCAATGTATGATGAAAAGTTATTATATCCATTTCTATTTCATGGTATTATGAACTAGGATATGGCTTCTGTCATTGCATTGCATTGCATGGGTTTGTAATTTAATACGTACGGCATAATGATGTCTTCTATTTTTACAGTTATGGTTATTCCAAGGAAAGATTTGTTTGGTCATTGATATCTGCTGTTGGGATATTTTGTCTTGGTTCTGGTGCTACGGTTGTTAATGGAGTTCAAAACCTGTGGGTTGCACAGGTATTCAACCAAACTGATATTTGAAATGTTTTCATTCAAATTCTTTCATCATAAGCTTTTGTCATTTTTCTTATTTTGATTATTGGTCTGTGAATTGTCTCTTATTTAATTTATTGACTTTTGAGAAATTCCTTCTCAGGCCCCTGAGAATATGCAATTAGCTGCTTTGGTGTTATGTGGTTCATTCGTCATTGAAGGTACTATTGTCTGCATTTGCAATCCGATGCAGTCTAATCTCCTTTATCTGCTCTACTCCTTTCAATTTTAACGGGTATTTTTTTGTTAGGTGCCTCTCTTATTGTTGCGATTCAAGCTGTCAAGGAAGGTGCAAATGCAGAGGGAATGAAATTAAGAGACTATATTTGGCGTGGACATGATCCTACATCTGTTGCAGTAATGACAGAGGTGAGCCAGGATTCTCAACAGTGCTGCACCCTCTGCAGCAGCAAAAAATGTATAAGAGAGAGAAGATGGACAGTAGATGGGGAGATAATGAAAAGAGAGGGAGATAAAAATCATTAGGGATGGAGAGGTTGATAGGTAGGCGATGTAGAGGACGGTGTGCTTCAAAGGATTCAAATGCAGTAGGGGGGGGGAGGGTTTTGTATAAAGTGAATCACATATTCAGCTATTTTTTTCATCGGAAACTTTTAACTAAAGCTAGGCACATATTTCCAGCTATCTCACTAAATGGAACTTCATTTTATACACTCCTCAAGAGCCATGATAAAGAAAATGTATTTTTTGTCATTTGTATTTGAAAAAGGAAAGGGGGAGTGACTTGAAGCTTTCATTGCCAAGAGTTGTTTATTAATCTCTCTACTGGAATATGCAGCAAGATTTTGTTTGCCTATTTAGTTCTTTTTCTTCAACTTCCTTTAGTAATGGATTAAGATTCTGTCCTTGTATTCGTTCTTATAAATGGTTGCAAATTATGCAGGATGGTGCTGCAGTAACTGGCCTTGCTATTGCTGGGGCATCATTGGTGGCAGTGCACTATACCGGAAATGCCATTTATGATCCCATAGGCTCAATCTTGGTTGGCAACTTACTTGGAATGGTAAAGAGGGTTCACAAGACAGCAAATGTTCCCAATCATTTGGTATCAGTTTTTGTTTAATATTGTGCTGAATTAACCATGCAGGTAGCCATATTTCTTATCCAAAGAAACCGACATGCTTTGATTGGTAGAGCTATGGATGACCACGATATGGAAAAAGTACTCCAGTTTTTGAAAAATGACCCGGTACAACCATTCTAATTTCTACTAAAACTGCATTATAACTTTTTGGCATTCATTTTACTAATGTGACTTTTATCCTTTAGGTTGTAGATGCTCTCTATGATTGCAAAAGCGAAGTTATTGGGCCTGGATTCTTCAGATTTAAAGCCGAAATAGGTGATCCTTTGTTGTTCTTGACTTCTATCTAGTTTAGGCTGTGGATGTAATTCTAAATTTTACGTTTGTTTTAAATATGGGTCCATTTACTAATGCTTTTTAAAGAGAAAAAACTTTTTTAAATTAAAATATATTTTAAAAAATTATAATGTATGGTCTTGGCAGTTATTGACATGAATGATCATATTTTATGTCAATGATATATGAGATTTTGAATATTTGTCATCCTGTAATCATTATGGTTTCTATTATGTTATCCTTTTCAAATTTCAACTTAAATAGCATTACTATCTGTACCCAATTCTTTTTAGCATTTTCCATTCTCACTTTCTATTATAACTAGTACCAGTCGTAGAGTAAAGGTAGTTATGATGCAGAATGAAGATAGTCACTTTTATGATTGATTTTTATTTTATTTATTCCTAGGCTAATCCTTTTTAGTTGTAGGAAAAAGCACTTAAACTTGAGATTTTTGCCCCCACCTCCCAAAAAGTTTTACTATTTTTCACAAACTTTTTAATTGAAAAGGCACTTCTAAAACAATTGCAAGGATAAACAGACGGACCCAAAGTTGGAGTATTATTATTGCATATAACAAATTCAAATTCCACTGTCTAAAATCCATAAATATTTCAAAATTTTAATGTGATCATCTCAATGGAACAGATTTTAACGGAGAGATGGTGGTGCAAAATTATCTTCAAAGGACTGGACGTGAGGACTGGGCCAAACAGGTTGATACTCTTTATAATGTTCATCTAAAACCTTAAACAATATGTTGTATGTTCTGTTATTGTGTCTATTGTTATTCACAGATGTTTTTAATTGAATGACATCAATTAATAATAGATGGTTGGTAATGTATATGAAACTATCGTTGGGCATCACATCACTTCAAATTTAAAATAATAAAGGCCAGCTCTTGGTGCATGACTATTGACTAGTTTACGCTATCCCCTTTCGTAATCATTCTACCCCGCTCCCCTGCCAATTTACATTTTGATCTTTAGATATGTAACTATCGTAAGGTTCTAGTTGATCTAGTATTATCTCTCAGTTTTTAATTTTTTTATTATTTACAGTTTCGTGACGCTGCAAAGTTGAGTGACGATACTGCCTTGACAAACATTATGTCAAATTATGGTACGCTGCAGTAAAACTGACCCTTATAATCTAGCTGATTGAGAAATAATTACATGCTTACCATTGTGAGTTGTTGCAGGTGAGGAAGTAGTTACAGCATTAGGAAGTGAAGTTGATAGGTTAGAAAAGGAGATCCAGAATCTTGTTCCTGGTATCCGGCATGTCGATATTGAGGCCCACAATCCAACAGAGTCATCGCTGTCAAGTTAAAATTTTCAATATATTAAAGATCTCGCTCTCATTTATCTTGTCAGTGCATTTATGAATGTTGATTTTGCTTCATCCATTATCACGAGTTCTTTTCGGTATTCTTTCTTAAGCAATATGAAGTTTCAAATAACATAGATTAGTCAAAACAGATTTTTTCCTCCTAACCTAAAACATAAATGATTTTTGGACACAAGTTTTGACATCAGACACTGTATAATCATACGGTTTTGATTTTATTATTAATATTTCCTCCCTCCTCGGATGATGATGATGAGAAAAAGGCACTAGCGTAGGGTGTATTTTATATGGTGTCCCACATGATGTCAACTTTTTGTGTTCAAATGATAGCTTTGTTACCTAAATATTCAGGATTTGTGAAACAATGTCGGTACAGCCTTGGGTGAGATAGAGCGGAAGTCAAATCAGAGATAAATTTTTAACGCTAATCTCAAAATGAATAAGTGTGTTTGGATTTTGGAATATTCATATCGGTGCTGCACGATTTGGCTAAGACTAGCTGTAGTCCCCAAATATGCACTAAGTTGAACCTGTGGCTTTTCATGAGTTGGAATTCCTCTCATTTGCAGCAAACACCATACATAATTCATTCATTTAAAACATAAATAAGTCATTTACATTAAACGTTGATAACCTACTTCAAATTGTACCCTAGCCTTTACTTTGGATATAGAATCTGTGACCATTGCTTAAAAATTGAGATTTGACTAGAAATGTTTGGTATGATTAATCGATACTTGATTACCAGGGAAGAAGAAAATAAATAGAACACTGGGGTACCATACAATTAAGCGGATAATGCTAAGAAATAGAACCCACGTTTGCTGAAGTCGCTGACGATGAACATTCATGCAGTCACAAGATCTGTGATGTCGATTGAGATCGTTTGGACCGTCTAAACAACAATAAGTTTTTGATATTCTTTTGTTTAAACTAAAATGAAGAAAATTGAGACATGGATCATCTATCTGATTGAGATCAAAAGGTCGCAAATCCATCAAATAGCTCAAATACCCTAACTACGTGAGTTTCTGTCTGCCATGTCTTAAAAAAACTAAAAAATTGCAAAGAAGCCACGTCCCATCTATCTATCTTAGCCATTGTCTCAATATGGTGGCACAACCTCCCTTTATGTATAACTCTTATTCCCTTCTTCCAATCTCCAAGAACATCACTTATTGAAAAATCGCATCACTCTTTCCCTTTACTCTCTCAACATGATTTGAAGCACAAAATATCACAGGAAATTCTTTTCCATCATTTAACTTTTTCGCGTGCCCTATTTCGGACTTTAAAATTCAAAAAATGGAGGGCTTATAAATGTGTTTTACATTTTGGAATGTATAATTTAAAATTCAGTATGGCACACGAGAAACCAATAAGATAAGATAAGAAATTCTTAAATATACTAAGGTGCGTGAAGAAGAAGAAATCATCAAAGGAGAGGTAGGTCATCTCTGTCTATTTAAAGTCAAAACAAACCACAACGTTGAAAATATGTATCTAGTCAATCAATGCAAATACAACTAAACACACTAGTTAACTAGACAAGACAATCCACTGTTCAACAAGTTGATTTGCATGGATTCGTCCCGAGAAACAACCAGCCACCCATCAGAAAAGAGATTTGTTTAATTTTCAATAAAAACAATTTTTTTCCCTATTTATACCTCCATTAAAAAGGGCAATTAGGTCTCTAAAAATAATTAAAATGAGATGAGATACTCCCTCCTTTCCAAAATAAACAAGTCATTTGTTTAAAAAGTTGTCCCAAAATAATTGATCAATTTCACTTTTTAATACAATATTAATTATTATTTTTTAATTATAATTGATAAAATTTGAGTTGGGTCTAACTCATTCTTACAAAATTGACTTGTTAGATGATGATTGCTTTCACTTATGATGTTCATGTCATATTTTGTCCGATGTAACTTTTTAACACATCCCTTCACGACCAACACAATGAACTTAAACATTTTCTTTAATATGTGTGAAATGACCACCTAACTTAGTTATTTTGAGACGGAGGTAGTAATTTGGTCACTAATACAGTAATAATTAAAAATAGACAATTTGATTTCCAACGGTAATTAAAGATGAATCAAGTTGTCTCCCTTTTTTCCGTGGACTTTTTATTTTGTTTATAAGCAAATTTAGTGTTAATATTTTTTCTAGACAACTAAAATTGGTGTTTACTCTAAACTTAAACGGAGTAGTGATATATTTACAACCATTTGTGACAACTTTGATGACAACTTTCAATTTCTCTCTTCTAATTAGTTCAAAACAATAGAGAGAGAGAGAGAGAGAGAGAGAGAGAGAGAGAGAGAGAGAGAGAGAGAGAGAGAGAGAGAGAGAAAGAGAGAGAGAGAAAAAAAATATATTATAAGTATGAGAGAGAAAGTTGTCAAAAAGTTGTAATAAAATGATTGTACAAATATCATTTCTCACTTAAACGTGTGGTATCATGCGGTCATGGTCACATTACACCACTACTAAAAAGTGGAATAAATTCTAGTTGGCTATTTTGAAAATCAAGTATTTTATTTAGTACAGTAAAAATAAAGTATTTATGGGTTGTAAATTTGGGTGTTCACATCTAACCCGATTCAAAACAAAATTGTAGATTAATCTAAAAAAATTGTAAATTGCATAGAACTAAGTTTCGTTTGATGTATTTAAATGTGCTTTTGTGAAAACCGTTAGGATCTAATTTCATATTCATTTTTCAAAACTTAACCAAACCAAGTCGCATACATATACATAACATTAACATATTTTTATTAGGATAGTATATTGTATTAATATTTTATTTGTTGACTTTTCATATTTTTAAATAAAACTTGAGTTTAATATTATTTTTTTACTATTTTATATGTTTCAAACACAAATGATTATTATCATTCATAACTATTAATTTTTTATATATTATATGTTACATTTTACATCAAACCTATGGTTTGCGGATAATGTTACTAATAAAATATGGGACAGTAGTAACACATTGTCTTGATATGAGTCATGGTTGAGTGTGGTTGTTTTAAAAAATCGATTCAATAAATTGTTATCGTTGTATAAAAATGTATCTATGAAGGATATGGTGTCTAGTTGTAGTTTAGAGGAAGGTTGTTGAAGAGTTAGAGAATAAACTTATTTATTTGGGAGGTAGAGCTAGTAGAGGCATGTAAAGCTTTATTATCGAACATTACTTTGCAAAATAATGCATAAGATGTTAGGCTTTGAGATCTTGGTAAAAGAAACTTATGTGTTGATATCAAATTTAAAATTTGTAGTAGATTCCCCTTTATGTCGAGTTGCTTGGAACAATTTGGTTTCATTGAAGATTTCGTTGTTTTCATGGAGACTATTAAATGATCGCCTTCAACTAAAATTAGTTTAATCTACGTAGGGGTAAAAAATTAGCATCATCTTTGTGTGTGAAAGGATATAATTTGATTGAAACATCCAAACATTTGTTTTTTGACTGTCCATTTGCTGTAAAGTTATGGTCAGACGATTTTTTTGCTTAGGTATCAGTTGCGCATTGTCAAACAATGGTTTTTTTTGTCATGTGCAATTTATAGGTTTGGTATCCCATGACAAGTAAGTAAAGGATTTTCTTCACTTGATTTGGTTAGCGTGCTTGTGGTTAATTTGAAAGCATGTAATATGTGGTTTTTGGTGATCATGACCGTCTATCAGATTCACTTATTGACATGGTTAAAATATTAGTATTGTCATGAATTTAGTCTAAAGTTAAGTTCTTTTCTTATGATTACTATCAATGGAGCATTTAGAGATTCAAATGTTCAGGAATTGTTTTACCTCCTAGTTGATTTTTATTTCCGTTTTGGCTTGGTGGCGTTGTTATGTCGGTGTCTTTTATATAAT
>Ga0228711_1009424_pt1 | contig 13251 bp, 7 predicted proteins | sample MedpolnodulmetaG_2_FD_177996 | JGI IMG/M metagenome (GOLD analysis project Ga0228711, IMG submission 177996) | Root nodule microbial communities from Medicago polymorpha collected in Santa Monica, California, United States - brown nodules | ecosystem: Host-associated > Plants > Roots > Nodule...
ATTCTTTTTTTTGTTTTTTGTTTAATTTTTTTTTTTTTTTTTTATGGTTTTCATATTTTAGTTGAAAATTTGGACTAGTAATGAAGGATTATGCATGATGTGAATTTTGTTAAGTTTTCCTTTATTATTTTTGATAGGGATGGTTTATTATTTTATGTTTTATGGGACTTTGTAGTCTGAGAAGGACCAAGATAGATAGATACCTGATTTGTGTTGTGTCTTTTCTCATTGTATAATTATTTAATTTAATTAATATTTTAGGGCAAGAGTGTGGTGATGTGATACAAATAAGTGAAATTTTAATTTTTTAACAAAGAAATAAATGTTTTTATTTTGGTACAAAGAAATAAGTGAATTTTAATTCAGCATAAAATTGGTTTTATATTAACAATGTCCTTTAAACTCATTTATACACTATGAGTGCACATCATCACAATGTTGTTTTAAATTGATACAAATAATTGATTTATATTAACAATGTCCTTCATTTATCTATAATAAGGTGTTGAGAGCACATCAAATTATGAGTGTTTCTTACCATGTACTTGTTTTTCCATTAGAAAAGTACACATAATTATATAGTTTTCTGACCATTACATGATGTCAACACTATATAGGTATTGTCAATTTAATCAGTGCATTTCAAGTATATACTACTATAAAAACCCTAATTTTAGAAGTGTACTTTAGAAAGTACAAATTGTTGGAGTTGGATTTGTACTTCTGAAATGACTCAAAATTAGTTATTTTTTTAAATTTGTATATCTAAACTAAAGTCATGTTAGGGTGAGAGATTTTTTTTCCATCTATAGCACTTGTGGTTCTTTGCGTTCTCCTTGTGTCACATTGTTATTGGACCGCTTGATTTGGATGTATTTATTTGTGCACCTAACTAGATGTCCTTTGGAGATAATGTGCCACATGTAGTTGGTTCATAAATGCTTGAAGTCAGTGTTGTTTATATGAAATAGTAAACCATTAGGCTTGATAAGTTGTAGAGCCTCCCTCAGTTGGTAGGGATATTGCATATTATATGCAAGAGCCGGGGTTCGAACCCTGGACACTCCACAATTAAATTGTGTGAGCTCTAGTCACTAATAAAAAAAAAAAAAGTTGTAGGTTTGTGGTCACATAAATTTGATGGTTGTAGGAAATCAATTAATTGGTCACTATTTGTAGAAAGATTTTCATAAATTTTTTTCTTTAGTGATTTTAGTGTATAAATTTGAACGAGGAATGCTAACGACACACATTTAAACACACTCTTGTTGATTGGTTAAAATTCACATGAATTCCACCAAATCATGTGGGTCCCATATAAATTTGGTGGGTCCCTTGTGAATTTTAACCAATCAAAGAGTGTGTTGAAAAATGTGTGCCGTTAGTATTTCTCAAATTCTAATTAATGTCACCAATTTGATAAATATATGCGCTTATTTCACATTCTTTATACACTCAAACTATAGCAATAAAATTATTTTTTCTTTTCAGAAATGGAGAGGATCCTTGCTCCTCATTACTATTCTAAGAATTATTTGATCAATACTTAATTTCAAATTTTCATTCATTTTCATTAATTTTATACGCCATGATCGATAAGCTTTTAACTGTGGCTTATGTTTGTGCAGCTGGAATAAAGCCAGAAGACCTTGGCTTGAAATCTGACATGCCATATTTCAGCAATATCAATGGTGGAACTCCTAAAATTACTTACCTTCACATTTATGAGTGTGAAAAATTCTCGGTAACTCCCGTTTACTTTCTTAAAATATCTTTGGTTTTCATTTATGTTCGTTTTAAATTGCCCAAGAAGAGATAGAAGACTTTGTTTGTATGCAGTGAATAATTGTGATAGTTTTTTGGCATTATTGAAGTTCCTAAAAATGCTAGTGAATTGACAAAGTAAATGATTGTCACCTAAACTGCTTTCAAGTTATGTTTACAATTGGTTTAAGTTTATCTAATTACACACTAATCTAATAAATTTGGTTATGGATGCATTTACTACATCATGTAACATGTTTATAAAGTAACTAAATGTTTATTTATTTATATATTTTGATGTGTTGCAGATGGGAATATTTTGTTTGCCACCTTCTGGAGTGATTCCTTTACACAATCACCCGGGAATGACGGTTTTTAGCAAGCTTCTCTTTGGAACCATGCACATCAAATCTTATGATTGGGCCAATGACCTGCCTGTTGATGTCTCACAAAGTGAGTATTTTCTTATGTCGATAAAATTGCGTATTCACTTTTATTTGGCAACTTATATTAGACATTTTTTCCTATGCATTGTAATATTGTAAAGGATAGAGGACAGTAAATATAGAAAATTAATTTGAATGTTCAAATTGTGCCAGCCCAGATTCCGGAGAAAAGATTGGCGAAAATCAAGGTTGATGCTGATTTTACTGCTCCTTGCAATCCTTCCATCCTTTATCCTGATGATGGTGGCAACATGCATTGCTTCACAGCAGTAACAGCTTGTGCAGTTTTAGATGTTCTTGGTCCTCCATACTCTGATCCTGATGGAAGGCATTGTGCATACTACCGAAGTTTCCCGTTTTCCAACTTTCCAGGTACATATTTACCTAGTCTTAATGAATGGATAAGATTTTATATATCGTTCCATGGTTAAAACCATGTGTGTACGGTGCACGTCACACAATAATACGCTTTTTACACAACGCCACAGTTAATATTTACAGTAAAATGAATTGAATTGCTTGCATCATCTTCGGCCAAACTTCGACTCTTGGATTAATCAAATAGTTGAAGTTTGGTTAGAGGATTCAGGGTGGTACATCCATTAAAAACGTGTCAGTCTATGAAGCATTGACACAGACACTCACCCGTCAACACCAATAATAATTTGAGAAAGTAAAATTATTGAAAGAAATCACATCTATGCATGTCATGATGGTGTCATACACGTGTTGGACATCAAACATGCCTTCAATATGAAGTGTTCGAGAGGTATCAATATTCGGTACACCCTATATTATGATGTATCCTAAATGCTACCTTTGCATTATTCTACTTCTCTAATAGCATAAATCATTATTTATGGCCATGTCTCTAACCTAAAATGCAATGAATCTTTTTTGGAATTTCAGTTGAAGGAATATCCATACCAGAAGAAGAAAAGAAAGACTATGAATGGCTTCAAGAAAGAGAGAAACCAGAGAGTTTACAAGTAATAGTGAAAATGTACAGCAGCTCAAAGAAAATGGAGAATTAATCTTGTCTTGTCATTATTCTTCATGTATTGTTTAGAGAAATTTGGTTGTTTTTTTTGTTCTAGCAATTTCTTCTTAGATAGTGTTTTTGGTTTTCATCTCCTTTGGTGCTGTTTCAGTTATTATGTACATACCAAAAACTGGAAAGGACAAATTTTGCACATGAACATTGAATCATGAATAATGGAATCATAAAATTTATCTTCCAAGGTAATGAGATAGTTGCATGAAACTTGAAAAAAAGGGTTGGTACAAGTTAATATTTTAGATTTCAACGGTTTATCTTCTCTGCACTTAATACTTCTATGCAGCCAGTCCTAAATTTTTTTTTGTCTCGAGCAAATCAATAAAGTTGTGTCCTTTTAATTTGGATGTCTTTCTGTTTGTATTTTTTATTGCAAAAGATTCATTCATAATCGATGTTCTGCCTATGCTCAGGGTCACCCCTGCGTCTTTGTTCCTGACATACCTAATCAGTAGAACTACCTTTGGAAATGACACGATCAAACAGTTTAAAGAATACAATATACTTATTCTCCATGTGAGTAGCAACGCTTGTAACATGATTCTTAGGGAGTTTGCTAAGAATCTTCTTGACTTCCATATTTATCTCATAACTCTTGTTTAGATCATGATACCTTCATCCAAGGTGTAAAATCAACTTGCATTTCACCAAACGATTCATTTAGTGGTTCGTCTAATATTAGCAAAATGTTCAACTAGCTTTGAATTGTTAAGGCCAAGCTCTTTGCCATCAAATCTTACATGAAATTAATTTTTCAACCATTAGTGTTTTTTAATCAAATACTCTATCCTTTTATCGTTTAAAGTATGATAATAAGATATATTTATGTGCTTTTGAATCAAACTTCCCTAGACGATCTTTAGTGCTTAAAATATCATAAATAAATTCAAATTGATGAAAGCAAAAAATGTTTGGTGTTCTTCCTCCCCGCAGATTCTACCCAAAAGTGTTTAATGAATCATGTGCGAGCCATTTCTAGGATATATCTAATCTTTCTTTCTACAATTCCATTTTGTTAGGGAGTTTTTGGTGAAAGAAATTTTCTAAATACCATTTTCATTTTGCGAAACGTTTCAAAATATTTGTTTTCAAACTTTCCACTATGATCACAACGTTGTTATACCCGAACCATTTTCATTTTGCAATTGTTTGTGAAACGTAGGAAATATTGTATGTGACTCATCTACAATAGTCGTTAACATGAGAAGTTCATGTTTTTTTACTATTGACAGATGCAGTCTTTAGTCAATGTGTAAAAGTTGAAGTGCTTTAAACGTGGAAACAACACTTGCCTACCGATTGTTGGTATCATTATTGATAGTCCTTATATGTGAGCAAAAATACCTTCAAATTAGTGATTATTTCATGTTTGAGATTTTGATGAACAACTTAAGATTGATTATGATCCAAAGATACACCGAGAGAGTTGGAGTTGTTGTTTGTGAGTTTAAGAGTAGTGATTATTTCATTTATGTAAGAATGATTCTTTATTTTAAACTCTTGCTTTGATCATTCATTTTCTCTTCTATTTATAGATGTTGAGAGGCTTGGTGATCAAGATTTAAGAATACATTTTTTTTGAAGGAAGATTTAAGAACACATTTGTTGAACACATTTTTCATGATGTCATAGGACCCCCTTAATTTTTCTTTTCTTCTTTCAATAAAGTGCAAAATGTCCAAATTGTTTTTTATCATATCCAAAATGTTCCCGGTAGCCAACCAAGTATTTTCCCAACCCCAGTAGTGCAAGGAAGGCAAGCTATCCAAGTGAGAGCTATTTGGAGCGTATAGATTAATGCAACGACCCATGTACCACTTTTGTTATTCTTTCCATTAAAGCTCACAAATCAGTGTTTTATGTCTTTTTTTGTTGAGACAAAAAAGAATGACTTGCTTTTGATTTTAATGATTCAAACTTGAATATTCTTGCAAAGCTGAATTGTGCCTTTTTGTTGATTTGTCTTTTGATGATCATGTTTTATTTGCTTTGTGAAACTAAAATGTTCTTGCTCATGTTAGTTGTTATGATAAAGTACTTAAAAATGTTTGTTAAACTTGTTAACTACTTTTGTGGAAGTTGATAGAACAAGAATGATTCATACAAGTTCTCTTTGGGTTTTGATGATAACAAAGTATTGAAGAACAATTGGTATACCAACATATGTTCAAGTGCGCAAGATCTCCTTATCAGAAGCTGGAGAGTGATCTCCACAGACTCTGTGAAGGACATCAGACAAAAAATTTGACTAGGCTACTTGGATTTGGGGACCCAGAATCCACGTAAGCTTTTGTCTTATATGTGATTTGTCTCTATCATAACATCTAGTAGAGCAGTTCTTTTGTCTTCTTTCGTCTACATGTACAACCAGACAAAGGACACCAGGAACGAGAAAAGCAACAAATACTTCTCCTTTTAGCAAAGGAAATTCAAAGTACTTTTCAACGGGATAATCCATATCAGGAAAAGGACTAACGTCTCTCAAATCACTGCCTTTAAAAGGAGCTGAAGACCTGAAGAAAAAGAAGCAACAAGACTCTTCTATTCAACTGTGCCATTAGTCTGTCAAATTTAGTAGCGCAGAACACTTATGATTTATTTCAAGTCAAATCTTAGATATCCTAGGGAGTCTGTTCATTTGCTCAGTTTACACTCACTAGTTAGAAAGAGTGTAAAAACACATAACTTGTTTGCAGTTGGAGAAAATATTTTAGAAAGTCACTCACCTGCGTACTTGAGCATATAAGTCTCTTGGAGATACCTTGAGCACTTAGGAGTCTCAATCAATGGGGATTGAGCAAAGGGAAGTCTTAAGCAAGAAGAAGTCTTTAGGTAGAGTCCTAGAGCAGAAATCTTTAGGTACAGAGCCATAGAGCATTGAAGTATCTCAAAGTTGTGCTTGAGCAATTCGAAGTCTCTTGAAAATGTCCTTGAGCAATTTGTAATCAGTTGTGATTATAGTGAAACCCCTTGGAAGTGCAAGGGGACTAGACTACTCTTGGATTGTAGGAGGAACCAATATAATATTGATGTGTGTCTGCTTTCTCGATCTCTATCTCTTTATCTTTGCATTTTGTACTTATCCGCTGTGCTCAGACTCTGCATCATAATTTGTGCATCTCAGATTCTAATTAGGCTGTTTCAACCAAAGAAAAAGAAAAGTCATAAAAAGCTTACATAATTCTTCTTGTGTGTTTTTCTCACCTTCAGAAGTAAGTTAGTTTTGGATGATTACTTTCATGGCATGTAATGTCCATAGCTAATGAAAATCATAAGTAGGCATGGCATTGGGGTGGGGTGAGTACATGTTTTATCTTCCCCATCCCCATTTCTGACTCTCATATACTTACCATTACCCTACATCTCCATCCCCAACGGGTTTTGGTATCCCCGGCTCCATAATGAATCATTTTTTTCAATTTTTTTTTAGCACGAGAGCAATATTGTAATACATTATTCATCAATATGTACATTTTAACATTTCCTTAACTGAATGATTTGACTGAATAATTTGGATGATAAAGTAATTTTCTACAATAGGACATGTTTGGGTATGGGTACTTGTATCCCTGTTACCTGTCTCATACCCAAGTTTTGAAATCGGGAGAAACCCAAACTCAGACGAAACGGGAAAAATCTGTCAAATCGTGGTTGGTTCAGGCGGTTAACCACGAGTATGAGTTTTATTGTCATACCTAATCATAAGTCTACAACAATTAAGAACCTCAATTCTCAGTTCTCTCTCAAACCCATATAACTTGTACTGCAAGTTTTCATTGTTGCGCTATCAATATTTTGTGTAAAAAAATAATACTAGAAAGAAACATATAGTACCCTTAAAAAACATATATATAGTAAACTACAATCCTAAATAATAGTTAGGTTAATTGAGCCAAGTGTGCATGTTACAAATTTTATTCGTATGGAATCCACATGTATCATATAATATTACTGTATGTTAAGGCATTAATTATGTCCGAGGCAAACAAAAGGGTTATATTTTTCACAAAGAATCTTACCACAAACCTCCTAGTAAAGACTACTTTTTTGAATTCACCTTCTAGTAAAGACTAAAGAGTATTATTGTAAGAAAAAAAGAGACTAAAGAGTATTAATTCTTATTCATATTCTCTCATTTAATAAAATGGGATATTTTGAGTTTCATTAAAATATAGGCACGTCTTAGATCACTCTTATTATTTATTTATACTTGTAGATCTCATCACAATATCAACTAGTGATTCAATTCAAAGGCTAATCCAAACCATTGACCTACATCACTAAAATAAACTATATTTGGCATTAAAAGTCGCTAGCTAGACAATTAAGTATGGAAGGAAAATCTTTAGGTTTCTATTAAGTAACACAATTGGACAATCATACAATTTACAAAGTCTCCTTTTCAAGTCGCTTGTGAAATATATATCATTGTTTTCTAAGTATTAATTATTATATTGGTGATCTGTAAGCCTTCCTACGTCAAGTTTAAAGTATATAATTATTACAAGTCTTGAAAAATAGGAGTTAGGTTAGCTTATAGAGCCTAGCAATAATAAAAAAATACATAGACCAGTGGAATAGAAGTAAACAACAAACATATTTAGAGTTAAATATGTTTTTTTTATCCTATAAATATATTAACCTTTCGTTTTAGTTCCTCTAAAAAACTTCTTCGATTTTTAATTCTCAAAAGTTTTTCATCTTCACTTTTGGTCCATTCTTTTAAATAAACTCATATGTAGAATTCATATTTTTTTTTTAAAAATTAATAAAAGTTTATAATATTTTAAAAATCTCTCCCAAAAAAAATTAGAATTTTTTTAACCAAACATGAATTTATATATTATTTGGGTTAAGAATTCATATTTAATTCATGTTTTGTTTAAAAATTTTAATTTTTTGTGTGATAGTTTTTTACAATATTCTACACAATTTCGTTAAAAAAAATACAATTACTACACATAAATCAACTTAAGAATATGGATTTAAAGTGGTGATTGAAAATTTCATAGTAACCAAATGTCGAAGGAAAACGAAAAATTTGTATATTTATAGAGATAAAAAAACACATTTAACCCTTTTATTTCTTTATAAAAAATTTGAGTGAGTTGGTTCTCATGGATCGAAAAAACACGGAGGCTCGAAGATCACTCACAGAGGTACATTTTTGTGACTTATGAGATCTGAGTTGTATCATCACCAACTAAAATATGTTTGTAATAATTAACAAATATTAAGTGAAGCATAAGCTATAATACAAGCAAAACCTTTACCCAATAGTATTTGTTGACCGTTGAAGGTTTTGAAGACCGTTTTAACAAAAATTCAAAACTACAAAGTGGAATGGGTAAAATTGAAAAGTGAATATTACTTGACCTCCAAAAGGCACATCCATTAATATAATAGTGTCACATATGCCTCTATGTATGATTGAAATATATTTAGGGGTTTCCAAAGTTTGAAATTTTACATGCAAGCTTCAATGCCTTGGCCGGTATATAGTAAATAATTATGTTGGGTTGCTAATTAAAGATTATTCTTTTAGGAGGTGGGAGAGGTGCATAGTATTATTTTTATTATTAAGCACGTAAGACTCAAGATTTATAATATTATTTAGTGTGTTTGGTTTCATGTAAAATTCTATAATGCAAAATAGAACAAAACCTTTTTTAATATTATTCGGTCACTTATAATATAGAACTACACATTCCATTTAATTCATGGATACTATAGTCTTAGGTGTGTGGTAACCAATTCAACAAGCCAGTAGAATGACTCAAGCACAATCTAACAAACTACTAATCATAATAATGAAATTTATCCTATGATGAACTTTATTCAATTACTTAATGTATTTCATGTTACTTGGGCTTAGTGTCTAGGTTATAACATATATTGTCCTATAAAAAGAACCTAAATTTTTGTAATCTAGTTGTACTGTATGTATGAAGTTTTTACCACAGTTTATTAAAGACTATATTCTGAGAGCCCGCAGTAATTTTTAATCTTCCAACTCGGTTATTAGTATTTTTTTGTTTCTATGAGTCCAAGTGTCAATGGCAAAAATCACATATATTAAATGTTAAGAAATGAAGAAAATTACAGATTCAATTTCCTGGTCAAACATATATCCACTTTTCTTAAAATGTGTGAAATTATCAAATGATATTTTTATAATAAGGGATAGAAGTACAAGTAAACCATCAAACCCTCTTCTTTATTTAAATGCTTAAGTTAGAGTTTGGTTTTTTACGGGGTAAGTACCCTTTGTACTTTTTTCGAATTGTGGGTTAAATAATCTTTATACTTCTCTCATTTAAAATTGCGAAAAGTATTTATCACAATTGTCGACGCATACTCATTTCATCACATATTAATAGTCACATTATCAAAAGAAAAGTAATTTAAAATAAAAGTCATTTAACATTTTCAATTTTAATGATTTGATTTCAGTTCTACCACAAAATTAATACTTATGTACATCACTCGTAAATCAATATATATATCCACTATGCTTTTATTCCTTTAAAAAATCCACTATGCTTTTATGACAATGATTAATACTTAATATTAGGAGTTAATTAATAAAATAATTTTGTAAATTTTTTATACTATTTCATTTATAAAAAAATTATTTTAATTTGTGTGAAAAACTTAAAATAACAAAATAACACTTAATATAATTAACCGAACATTGCTTGGATGAGATGCTTTTGTTCACTTTCAACTTAATTATAGTTTCATCATCGGTTTAAATTCAACCTTGAAAATGTTAGTACAACACTAAATAATTTAAGGAAGAGATTTGCAACCCATTATGAGCCTATTTGATACAAAGATTATTAGATGTACTTGCGCCCATAAAATATCCGATTTAAGAATAAAAAACCCTAATTAATGAACAATCATTTTTTATGCACCTAGTATATGGATGATTTAAAACACCATATAGCATATATTAAAATTATGCATTAGATGACAATATGCGGATTCATGGAAATGAGGAGGTCAATGGCAGCAGTGAACAGCAGAGCAACAGTTGACAACAAGCGTATGGACCGCAAACTTGACAATGAAATTAGGTTCCAACTTACACCATTGACAAATATTCATTCACATTTTCTTACTCGCAGCCAGTTTCAACTTTGATTGCATATACCCATGTGATGTCCTCTCATCAGTACCAAGTTTCAACTATAAAGTATATATTTGTCAAAAAATTATATATAGTATAGTATTATAAATAATCATAGTTTTAAATTGGAGTATTTATTAATCAATAGTGGAAAAGGCTAGATTTTAACGTGACGAATCAAAGTTGGAATTCTAACTAAAAGATGTGTTCATATTTAATGTCGGTTAATATCTCAACTAGAATTACCTGTAAAGAAAAAACTTACGAAAGACTAAAAGTATTGCAGTTTTTATTTTGTAATTGTAATTATAAGTCTGAAGTATAATTTTTTTAGAGATCCCAGTAAATAGTATCACGAGTGCAACGGCATTTTCCGCGTTGTGTTGTAATATTAAGGTTCAGAGCGTAACTACAACCACAACTTAAATTTAGAACTACATACTCCATCCGCTCAATGGTAAATGAGTTATTTACTGAAAAGAAAATGTCTCAAAATGATTATCAATTTCAATTTTCACCTTGATATTACTTATATTTTTATCAATTATACCATCAACTATTAATACTACATGTACCATTATTTTTTTACTTATTATACAAATTTAGAGAAGATCATGTTATTAATTTAGAAGGAGGGGGTGATGCTCTGGTCCAAGATAGAGAAGATCTTATGGTTCAAAGAACACTTACGCAAAAATTTACATTTACCTTCCTCTAATAACACTAGTGGAGCTTAAACTCGAGACATCTCAAGTTACTACATGAATCATTCTCAATTCAATATATTTTACTTTGCAATTTTGTTATTAATAAATATATGCTTAATAAATGTTTTTTTTAAAAAAAATAAATAAAAATTCTGATCCCTCTCAAATTGTATATGCCAAAATTCATTTTTCTTTGCCCACTCAACCTCATTAATGACTTAGATTTGGAGATCATGTTATTAGTTTAACCAAAAAATAATTAAAAAAATTCCATAAAATTAGCTTAGCAAGTGGTGTTGACATTTGAGGGTTATGGCTGGCTACATAATGAGAACTAGATGCGCATTGGGATCGGTGATTTTGCATTTTTTATTCAAAGTCTAGCTCATGAGAGTTGATTGGTTTATTAAAGAGTTATATGGCCTTGTCAAAAAATTAAATAAATAAGAGAGGAGTATTATGATAATATATATAAAGGGGTTAATTATGTGAGATTGAACAATATTGAGAAAATAATAAGAGAGACTATGTCAAAAATGTCGAGTCCTAGCAGTTCAGAGATTGAAGAGAAAAGAGTTACTTCAATTATCCATGAAGTTGTTGAAGTTGATTGCTCTACTGAACAAGAGGGTACAAAGGTACACACCAATCCTAATCCTCAACAATTTTTTCTTCTTGTGAAACATCTATACTGTTCTTGAATAGTATTATTTGCAATATTGATTTTTTTTTAATTTTTACTTTGTACTTTGATGATTTGTTATGTATAAGGATTATGCATATGTAGCTTGTGTTTCATATCAATAGAAGATAAGCAATTACACTCTAGTTTGACACATGATTATTTGTAGGTGACATAGTTCAATGTAAATATTCATACATGTCTATAAAAGTTTTAAAATAAAGTTATAATTGTCTTAAAAATATTCATGTGTGTTATTGTTTTGTTCATATAGTATTGTAGTTAAGTTTTGTCTTTATGAATCTTTTTACGGCCTTAAAAGTCATATTGACCTGTTTGGTTTGGCGGTGGGAAAGCCAAACCCACGTCTCGAAGGGAAACTTTCGTGGAAATTGAGAAGCTTGCTTTCCTAGCTTTCACGGCAACATGATTTCTTGCCACAATTTTGAAAATACAACGCCATTCTAAACACACATATAATGTCTTCTAGCTTTTCATGTGTGTGTTATAATCTTGTTCATATGATACTATATGTAAGTTTTGTCCGTATGATGTTGTAAACAAGTTTTATTCGCATACATTTTATTAACACTACTATGGTTTTGAAATCCAGGAAGACAAACCAAAATGTGCTAAAGAGGAGATGGGTGAGGTAAAAGAAGAAAACGAAAGATTGAAGACGATGCTATCTCGAGTTGAAAAAGATTACAACTCGCTTCAGCTCCGTTTCTTTGACATCGTTAACAAAGACGTTTCTATGAAAGATATAGAAGATTCATCGACTTCACACGAAGAAATCGATGAAGAACCTGAGTTTGTTTCACTTTGCCTTGGAAGAAGTCCAAATGAGTATAAGAAAGAAGCAAAAAACATTGAAAACCCTAACAAACCTAAAGAGAAAGAAGATATGGAAGTTAACCTAAGTCTTGGATTAGACTCTAAATATATGTTACCAACGGAGTTAGTATCTGATTTGAGTCCAATGAATAGCTCAGAAGAATTACCAAAGGAAGTTGAAGTTGAAGAAAAAGGAGCAATATTTTCAACAAATAAATCAACAAAAGTTATAAATGTAAATGATGAGATTTCAGAACTATTGCCTGCTAAAAGAGTCAGAGTTTCTGTGAGAGCTAAATGTGATACTCCCACGGTTAGTATCAATTAATTAGTTGTATTGAAAATTTACCATCTTTTTTTTTTATTATTATTATTTTTTTCATGAAAAATTTGCTTATAGCTAAAACTTACTATCTTGCATGCTAGGAAATTTTATATTCACAACTAGAAAAACATTATTTAGAAATATTGAAATTTAATTCGGCCACTATATCATTAAAATCGGTCCCTATTTTAGTCGATAAAAACTTTCGTGGCTAACTAGAATAAGAAAAAGTTAAAATAGTGACGAAAATTTAGAGACAAAACAAGCAATATTCATCTCTAATTTTGATAACGTAAAA
>Ga0228711_1009428_pt1 | contig 13248 bp, 9 predicted proteins | sample MedpolnodulmetaG_2_FD_177996 | JGI IMG/M metagenome (GOLD analysis project Ga0228711, IMG submission 177996) | Root nodule microbial communities from Medicago polymorpha collected in Santa Monica, California, United States - brown nodules | ecosystem: Host-associated > Plants > Roots > Nodule...
AATGCTATAAAGTTAACGACAAATTAACAAAATAGTTTAGGTCAATCCCTTGATCCTAAGCCCTCTTTTCTAATTATAATTCCCTAATCCCTTAGGTGAACCTATAATCATCAAAGGTTTTAAGTCCATTAATTCAATTATCACAACCTAACAACGTTCCATTCCTAGATTGTCCGTTAGATTGAACGGTATAGATATTTCTGAGTTACACGCTAGTGTCAATAGTCATATAAACTCTTGAATCAATTATATTGGGTCAGAATCATAAAAGCATTAAGAACGATCTATTTTGAATAAACTGGACTGACATTCATAAAGATTAAGAGTTACAGGTTACATAAACAGGAGCTAGAACATAATCATCTCTTGACCTAATCACAAAGGATCTAGCTACTCATGGCTAAAACACAAATAACTAATATGAAAGAAGGATTCATTACATGAGATTGGTAACCAGATGAGTTTTGATGGTCTCCCACCTTCTCTACAGATCCCTAGCTCCAAAAGTTAGTTTCTTTCTCCAAAATTTCAACCTTTTCCTTCAGAAAACAACTTCCCTTTTATAGGAAAATTCCCAGAAACGCTAAAATTGTACTCCGATGCTGTAAATCGGAGCACGATGGCTTCAGTAAACTCAAAACTCAACTGGAGCGTCTGCCAAATCGTAGCCTGATTTTGCTCCATCGGAGCACGATTTTTTACGAGACAAAATGTCTCAAAAATGCAGCAAAATCGTAGCCCGATGCTGTAAATCGGAGCACGATTTCTCCTTTGTTTCAGCATAAAAAATCAGTCTTTTTGCAGCTTCTTACTCATGCACAATCACCTGGACTCAACCAAAATTACATAAAAACTATAACAAAAGTGCTATATGACTTAGTGTCATCAGCTACCAAGTCAGGAAGGAAATCCACTATAGTAGTATCAATTCGAAGCATACATAAAATCCTTCACCAGTCTACTATCTTCTCACTTAATCACTACCCGTGGTATTTCTACCTAAGACTCTCCTAGTCCTAAATATGAGAAACCACTCACTTCCTCTTAGTCACAAACCAGTGACCGTCCTTGAAATCCCTAACAAAATATGGAGACACTCTCCTAGAAAAGAATCAACTCGTGCTTAAAAGCTTAGAGAGGTCCAGAGCATTACAACTCAATTACAAAGTCCAACTCTAATATCAAAGTGATAAGAGAGTGACTCACAAATAACAAAAACAAATTAAAATCCTATATGACTCTTTTTCAATTGCGGCTTCATTGTAGTATTAGGTCTTCTGTCTTTGTTTATAAAGCCTGAATGCAGAATAGGTGTGATGCGCAAGTCTGGCTAATAATCAGCTGAAATCTCGATATTTCAGCACAAATATTCTGAAGCAGATCAAATGTTTCCTTAAATGTTGCAACAACATTCTTAAGGACTAAGTTACGCATAAACCGCCTTCCTCTGCTTCTAGAAACACACTTTCTTGGTCAACTCTTCATGTGAAACAAATCTTTAGATATTATATGAAAATCTTCACGTTTAAGATGAATCTCCAAGAATGGGGATCAAGGCACGCTATGATGTCGTACCAATATGTTAAGACATTATGTCTGACATCTTGCTATAACTAAAGTTTTAACAAAATGCAGCCAATAATGTCTAAAATCCAACAGGAACTTACCCATTAATCAGTTCAAAAACTCTTGAGATAAGAAAAAAAAAGAAACAAACCCATACAAGTGGAGGAAACAAACTAATTGAATGAAGAAAAGATAGGAAACTCAGTTGGACTCTCAATCTTATCACAACAAACGTAAACTAAAATTATGGGAAGTGATGTCCATGAATAAAAATAATAATTACTATTATTTTTATCATTATCAGGTGTTTAAAAATCAAATACGTCAATTTAAACATTACTAATGTGTGTGTTCTATTTTATATGGGACCCCCAGATTCTATTTTTTTAATTTACACAACAGTGGATCATAATCTAATTATGTGGTGCTTAATCTTCCAACCTTCCAATTTCCTTTAATTTCACTCCAATGTTCCAACATAAACTACTCATCAACTCAGCATAGAAAGCATTATTGATACTTATCTACATCACAAAATAATTATCATGTTAGCCGAACTCAGCAAATAGACAATTGAGCAATTAGGCAAGGAGACCCCCAAGTTGATTAGAGAATAGGCGATGCTAGAGCAACAGAGCGAGGGAGTTGATTCTTTCTCAAGACCACTAACCTAGAATGTGGGGTCGTCAAAGGTCTAAAACTAAGTCAAAAACATAGTGAGACCAGACAATTACGCGAAACCTACAATCTCTGCTCGCAGAGCCAATAATAGTTTTGAGGAATGAGGAAGAAGACACGGTCTATAATGAAGTTGCGTACAAAATCACATTGTCAATGGATTATGCCAAGTGAACTTTTACATAAACCACCAAAAATTAGTCAAACAAAACTTAAGCACCGTATGTACGTCATTAAGAAAAAGAGAAAAATTAATTTGATTTCGTTAAAATTCAATTTATATTTGCCTACCTTTATTTTTGTCGAATCAACACATATTAACCAGTATGATCACCTTCCCACACATCTCGAGTAATTTCAAATTTGATTCAGTTGAATTTAATATAGTCTACATAGAACGTGTCTATTTTATTTCTCTAAATACATTATCAGTTTCATGATCACTGACAAAAAAATGTAGCATTTGCTACTAAAATTTTACTACCAATGGTATTGATAGTTAATCTCAATTAAAAAGATTCCTATTTTCCTAGAACTACATAACATAGACTTAAGCTTAAAAGAACCAAAAAAAAAAAAGCTTGTTTCCCATATCTTATTAAGAAATGAGTTTGTCTGACATATGCAATATTGTACATGTTAAAGCAATTAAAAGTGTAAACTTTTTATTAAAAAACAATAAATATTTATTAAAAAGTTATACAATACTTAATATAAAATGTACAAATTTTAATACAAACTTACTATTTAAAACCTATTAACATGTGCAAATTTGCATCACTAATATCATATGTTCTTAGATGGTGTTCTAGTTTGTAAAAAAAGTATTTTTCTATTTATAGAGTATTATTTGTGTGTTTCTTTACGTTATATATTATTGGTCTTGTTACATGAAGAACATATGCTTTATTGCGAGTCAAAACTTTTCAAATATCACATGTTCATATTAATTGGTTAGTTAATGATTTATTCAGGCTGTCCAAAAATTAAAACATCAATATAATATTAGATTATCAAAATGATACAACTCTAATTTAAAATTAAGTTCGTTCTTTCATTTTTAAATTAAGATGTCGATAGTTGACCTTACTCTATTTTTGTCTACCTTTGTACAAGTTCATCCTTTCGTTTATAAATATCACCCAAAGTTCCTACAATCACCAAGCACAAAAAAGAGTATAGCCAAGAATCCTATAATCCTATTTGGCTATTTCTCACTTCCAACTTAAGCGTTACCATGATCATGAAGTACTTAACTCTAGTTTACACTCATCTAAAATGGGTATTAGATATTCTTACATATTATCCCTTCTACAAGCTTCATGATTCAAATTTTCCAATAATCGGAGAAATGTATGATATATGCAATTATGAACACACCCATGGCTCAAATGAAGATGTTGAATGTGCTGTGTGTCTCTGCAAAATAGAAGAAGGAGATGAGATTAGTGTATTGAGATGTGACCATATGTATCACAAATATTGTTTAGATAAATGGATTAGTTTCAAGAACCACACTTGTCCTCTTTGTAGAGAATCATTGAGACCAGAAAGGGCCATCAGTGAGCTTGGAGCTGAAATTCTTTCATTTAATTTTTGTGTCATCCGTAGTGATCGAGATCGTGATGATTTTTGGTTACGTTGAATAATATGTTTGTGATTGAAATTCTTTCATTATTGTTTGTATACAATTAACAAATTTATGCAAGATCTTATAATATTTTCATATCATGAATTTCTGGCATATCTCTTTCTTTTTTCTTTTTTTTTTAAATATGTAACTGTTTTTAGGGTCAAATACATCTCTTACTAGGGGTTGTAATTCGCGTTCTCAAGCATAATATAGTCTCCAATTGCCAAAATTCAGAACCCTATGTGATTTCAAAATGTTCATTTCCACCAATATGTAATGGCATAACAAATTCACCTAACAAATAAGTAACTTAGTGGAATGGAGTAACACAGTTCCCAAGGAGTAACTTAGTAAGGTTTTGTTTGGTTAAAAGAGTAGATGACTGATAAACTATTTGATAACTTATACCTAATGACTGATGACTGCTAACTTATTGAGGATAATTGATAAGCCACAAACTCTGGCCTTACCAAACTGAAAGACACCGAAAAGGTATTATGAAAGAGGTTCAAGACTCAATCATGCTACTAACAAATTCTCGACCCCTTACAGAGTTAACTTAACACTAACAATTTGTATATAAAAAATAAACTGAATATCTCCACTCCACCTAACAAATTTAACCATAGAAAGTCTTTCATGGTCACAATATCAAATATATAGTACTTAGACACACAATGAGGCACATATCTTCAAAATGTTTTTTTTTAACAAGCCAAACATATCTTCAAAATGTAAGATTATTTTCTTTTAAATTTTTATAAAAATGTATTTTTGTGTGCCTAAACGCTGTATGTTTGGTCTTGTGACCATCAAGAATAGCCCATATAACCAACTATCACAAGCCGAATTTATAAGGATAAGTGAGACCAAATATACAAACTTAATATGATATGAGAGTTTATCAATTTCGGTCATGCAACAAGTTTGATCTCGAGGGTGTATTGGAAAAACCAAATCACCCATAAATTAAAGAGGCTTGACTAGAGTTTATAAAAAAAATACATTTCTCTTCTTACAAAATCAATAAGTTAGACACAATGTTTGTTTTCCTTTCTAAAGGATAACCAACTATCGCCTAATCATAACTATAACTAACTAATAAGCATCTTAAGCAATATTCAACATAATTCTAAAAATTCTCAAACTATCCATAACAAACTCATTGTTTGTAAAATAACTACCACCATGTATATTACTCAAATTCCATTATCATTAAATTTAAAATGTGGCATACAAGAAAATTCATTACATCATGTTAACATTGCTAACCATAAAACTCATCCAAAAAACTATAAAGTAAATTTACATATGTATACATAAACATTAAATACCTGTACCAAAAAAATAAAATCAAAAGCCTTTAGGACCAGATTGATCCAAAACCTGAGAATTCTTCTCCTTCATAGACAAACAATACTTGGCAATTTCTCTAAACTTAGGAACACTCCTAAGATCAACCTTAGTACCATCTTTTAATGTAATAACAATATCACCCCATTCACCAATAAACCTTGGAACAACCTGAACATCCTTAATAACATTGTAGGAAAAGTCACTTCTGTCCTCACCTGTTAAACCTGAAATGACACTCACTCTTAGGTTGGTGAACCTGTAACGTAGGTAAAGTGCACGTGAAACTGCTGCTAGTGTTAAGGGAAGCCATACAAGAGTGAAGCCTAGGAGGAGGTTGGTGATGAGGTCTCCGTAATGAGCTCCACCGTCGAAGAAGATGGTTTCTGCATTAGGCTTTTGAGGTGGTGGTTGTGTGGTTGAGGTTGTGGGCTTGTTTGTTGGTGAGGATGAGACGTGGAGTTTTGTGGTGAGTTTACGGTTATGGGTGGAGATGGGTTTGGAGAGGAAGAGGGGTTGGAGGGTGTGGTTGTGGTGGTTGATGGTGGAGATGGTGGTGGTTGTTGGTGGTGATAGGAGAGGTGTAGAATTGCAAGCCATTTGTGTTTTTTCTGTTATCCGATTGAAATAAACTTGAAATTTTTAGTGGATGGTGATAACACTTCAAAGTTGAATGAGTTTTTTTTCTTTTTCTGTTATGGTATTGGTTGAAAAATGTAGTGGGGACCACCTTTTTAAGTGGTTGTGATTTAGCCACATGACAATTGTTTTATAAACAGCCACATGATGAGTATTTGACTTGATTATGGACCACTTTGTAAGTGAAGTGAGGCCCAATGGTTTTAATGTATTTAAAATTTTTAGAAAATTACTTTCAAGGCCTCTAATATTTCTCTCAGTCATCCTAAAATGACCAAATTGACACCAACAACAGTTAAATGTTGCTCGGTCTTCAATCGCAGTTAATAGTTGTTGTACCAATGACACTTAAGTGTTGGTTCGTTCTGGTTTTGCTTTATACTAGAACATAAACTCACAATCTCACACTTCTTCAAAAAAAAAAAAATCTTCCTCTAAACTCAACAACCCAACCTTCATCCATTTGTTGTTAACCACAACAAATAAAATGAAATGATCTAGATACAAACATTGCATGTAATATAATATAAAACGATAAGTTTTTTTTGAAAGGAATATAGAACGATAAGTGTTACTTTATAGGATAATTGATGATGAAAGGGAAGGTTGTTCCAAGATGTTTTGAACTTTATCATGATAAAAATATATCAGTTGGCAAGGCAGTATAATCAAGTTCAAAACAATCGCTGAACTTTATCATGATAAAAATATGTCAGTTGACAAGGCAGTATATTCAAATTCAAAACAATCACTTGGTGTTCAGATCCACCGGATAAATGTTCATAGTTCTTTGTTGTGTTTTACAACAAATGAACCAAACATGATTATGTATACAATCTTCTATGTGTTGTAGACCACAAAAATTGTTGGTGCAACCTCAACTACATATAATCAACTGCAACGGGAGTTAACTGGCGTTAATACCAATGACAGTTAACTGCAGTTGCACTCTGGTAACAGAGGTAAAACACTATTTTTGACATGCACCCTTTTTTTCTTCACCAAATACATTCATTCATTCAATCACTCATTAGGCCTTCATACATCAAAATAATGCCTCCTAACTGATCGCCTTCTTTTGAATATCTTATATGTAGTGGCTAGAATCATCACATCCTTAATCCTCCTCAAGATACCACGAAAGTCATTGACTGTCACACCATCATGCAACCCCTGATTCACCATGTTGATAAGGTCTTGTATGATACTCAGTAAGTCAGGTCTATCTCTGTATAGGTCATAATAACTACAAGTGAGATACCTTAAAGAATCAAGACACACAATCATCAGAGGGACTCCATATGACATCGTCCACGGCCACACGATCATGGATGCTTCTGTAGGCCCCCAGTTAAACGTGGCCTTTCTCAGGAGTAAATCGCACAATGTGTGCCAAGTCTGGGGTATAATCGCGATTAGGAGACCATGTAAATAAGTGTTTCAAACGCTCTAAAGGCCATGTCTGAAAATGCAAAAGAACACATGTATATTAACATATTATAATAGGATCTACAACAAAGATAAAAATGAAATAAATTACTACCTCGAGTAATGTCATGTAAATGCCAATGGATGTCTTTGTGAAATTGGTAGCCATATATAGATAGTGGTACAGATAAGCTAGTGCCATTCCACCCCCATGATGACTTATGTATCATGTCCAGATCCTGCATCGCATCAAGCCATATGAGATTAATATTCTTGTTACTCTTGTTGGTGAACATGGTACATTCGACCATAAAGACTAAGAAATCCCTCACTCACCATTGCCTCTAATTATTTATCTCCTCCTCCCTGTCAGCTACATTTTCCAACAAACTTGTCATATTGACGTGTGCTAAATATATTCTCTTTAGAAAGGGAACATTTATAAAATAACCAAACTAGTGATCACAATCATCAATCACACGATGCTCAGCAACACCAAGCAATTGACTGGACATCCGTCACCTCGAAGATATTTTCCTTGTGATCCATCGCCTTCCCTTTTATGGGGATGTGCAGAAAACATGTCACATCATCCAATGTGAAGATCATCTCCCCAACAGGTAGATGCAAGTTGCTGGTCTCCTTATGCCACCTTTCTTACCAAGTGGTAAGCATGGAACCACTAAGGGTACAAAACCAACTTTAAAGAAGTGGTAAAAGACCAAATTCCATAACTAGATTCCAGAACCAGTCGAAATGCGCTACTCGATATGTAAGTGAAGTAATCTTCCTCCCATGTCTTATGGCCTTACACACACAAGTGTGACTCTAAAATACAAATAAAAAACATTAAAAATATATTAACCAAAATAAACATTTGAATAATAAAGTAATATAATTATACTTACATCAATGTCATTCCAAATTCTGTAAGTGACATGTTTAGGAAATGATTGTATCACATATAGATCAATAATCCCTTTAGGAAAAGCACCAGATACCAGTGGGGGTGAACGTGCGTCATGTTACTCAGGTTCCATGTGATGATGCTCAACCTAGTGGTACTCATCTTGAGTAGGGTCTATAGAACCAATGAATTTTAGAACAATGTCTCTAAGGTTTTGATGATAACAATGTATAGAAGAACAATTGTGTACTCTAAAGTTTATTCAAGTGTACAAGTGTTAGCCAATATTTTATCTTATGTTTTTCGACAGGTATAAAGAGGTTTAAAGCTGCAAAATCTTCTAAGTCCATGGTTGAAGTTGCTGAGTTTGATGGATGATGAAATGCTTTCGACAGAAAGCTGTAGTTTGACAGAATATTGGATTTTGAAGAAGCAAGTTTAAGTGTCCAGACACATGGAAACATGAAGTTCATATCCGTTTAGTTTTGCAGTTATTTTCTCTATGTATATATAGTAGTTTTTCAGAGGAAAAACGGGTCACAAATCATTATTATAGACTTCTAACACTTGATGTACCAGCGTTTAGAGATAAGAGTCACATAATGTATGTAACTTCATTTGGTGAACCATCTTTTAATTCAATGCAATGCAATTTACATTTCTTTAAATTTCTGCATTTAAACTTTAAATCTTTTACTTGTTTTACATCATTGATTTCTGTCGAAAGACAATTATCTTTATCCTAAAAACAGTTTTATTCATCTTGTTCATGAAGCACACTATGAATATGATGAACATTCAAACATTTTATGAAAAAAGATTGCACAACATGCCCAAGGATTTCTAGTTTGATCCTGCAAGTAATTATTTAAAACTAGTCTTAATGTTTACCAAAATCACCGGTAAACAACATGACTATATAATTAAATTTTGACTTTGAAGTAATTTTTTTGGTTCTGACATTTTAAACTCTAAATGAAATGCTCTCAACAAATTAGAACAAATTTGTTACTCAAAACAAAGCTTTGGCGAAAAAACTCTAATACAAAGATGGTTAACAAAAAGTCAAAGCAACGGCTAAACCATGAACTGTGAAGCACGTTTAAACAAAATGATAAGAAATTCTTGTAAAAAGAGATGCTGAAATTGACTTCATTAATTAAACATTACCTAAAGGGTAGGACAGAGGTTCCAAGTGAAAACAAAGAACACCAAAACTTATAGTGTAATCAACTCAACAAAACATCATCACAACAAAACTGCAAACGTCTGTCATGTCCCATTTCTAAAAAAAAAAAGAAACAATACTTACACTCGTGATGTCAAAATCCAACAAATATGTTTGCAGCATCATCATTCACTTGTATCACAACCAGAGCCACTACCAAGATCTATTAATGAAAAAAAATTAGACAAAGTTTCAATAATTTATAATCACGAACTTCACATAAAATTGTATCCCAATAATACTAAACCTGCTAAAGAGGGATTTCCTTGAGCAGCATTTATGGCATCCCCTGTTAAAACATAGCCTTGAAGGTTGGACATGTTAAGATGTTAGGGAAGCTTAGTGGATGGAAAACTGTGTATTGAGTTTGTATTGAGTCTGTATGATAGAAACTAACAATGTGTATTGAGTTTGTATGATAGAAACTAATAATATTATTGCATATGCATTGAACAACCCTGTGATGAGAAGAGTGTGTCAGAGTAAAACCTGGTTCCAAGTGATTGTCTAACTTGGATATCTTATAAAATACCTTTAGCTAAAAAACTATAATTACAAACCAACCATTAACATTAGTTGCAGTGGCAGTAGGGTTGGATATCTATACACTCCCAATACGTCGAACCTCTGAGCATGCCCTTAGGAAATTAGTGGCAATAATTATTAGCAAAGTTGTTTAGTGGTTCGAGGTTATATCTGCCCACCAAAAAGCTACTACCATCCATAATATCTTAGGGTCTGCTGCAATAGCCTGTTTTTCGCTAGGATTATTTTATTTATTTATTATATGTGCTTATGTGTGTTTAATTTCTTGTTTGTGTATTTGATTTGGGATTAGTAGATTTTTAGCCGAGAATGATATTTTAGTCATTTTTAAGACTAAGGGTATTTTGATAATTTGGTAAGTCAGGGTAAATTAGTCATTTTAGAAGGAACAATGTTTTAGTGTTTTTCGTGAGGGTAATTATTTTTACTAAGTTAGTAGTAACTTGGGGTAATTATTTTGAGATGGTAATTAATGATATGTTTAATGAGTTAAGTGTGTAGTAACTTTTTAGAATTAAAGTAGTAAGAGTCTTGAGGTCCAATATGAATAGAGTTACCCTAACCCATTATTGAGGTATAAATTGATAACTCATGAGAGGATATTAGGGTTTTGTCATTCATTCACACATTCTCACAAATAGAGAGGCTAGAGATATTTGAGAGAGAAGAGAAGAATAGAATAGGAGAGGAAGAACCCATTTGGAGAAAAGTGAAGAGAAAGGTAGGAGAACCTGCTTCTCATCTCTTAGTCTATTGATTTAATATGAGATTATTCTGAGTGTTACTACGTTTTTGAAATGAATTTAATTAACTTGTATAGAACTTAGGGGGAGCTTACAAACCTCACCTTAAAGGACTATTGGACTTAGGGGGAGCTTACAAACCTCAGACCCTAATAGTCAACATGTTAATTAGATTAACAACAATTGAACATTTTAATACTAGTGTTTGTCATCATCAAAAAGGGAGAGATTGTTGGAACAAAATGTGTTTGACAATGCCACCTTAAGTTTTGATGATAACAAGGTATTAAAAATATCAATTGGATATGCTAATATTTGTTCAAGTGTGCAGGACCATAGACAAAAATTTAAGTGTCTTTAAATCAAGTATAGGTTCTGGAAGAACAAATAAGAGCAATGGAATCTAAAAAAAGGAAGCTTGTGTTGCAAGAAAGCATCTGAAGAAAAGAAGTTCTGAAGACAAGAGGTTTTGAAGATCATCAGAAGCACTCTCAGAAGTTGGAGACTACAAAAACCGACGTCATCAGAAGGAAGATCATCAGAAGGTAAAGATCATCAGAAGCTGTAAGACTGGAAGCTTCAGAGTTTCTCAAGAGCTGTTATTATCATGCCTATCATTGCAGAAGGAATAAGAAGCCTGGAGCAACAACTATTTCATAGAAATTGAAAGGCATTGGATGCTTATTCTTTGAAGAGCGTTAGAAAAGGACAATAGTACAATTGTACAACCACTATCTCCACTACTCTGTTTTGTGTCTGCAATAGTACAAGAACAACAGTTGTGACTACGTTGGTATTTCTCTATACAAGGAATGGATTTGAAATCGTTCCTTCTTAGGACAATAACCAAATTAAGCAACAAATCATTGGTGATTTGATCAAGCTTCAACAACGACTCTTTTGATGTGTTGGAAATCAACAACGTCTCTTTCACACTTCTATATAAAGGAGTGAAGATTTGAAGACTAGAGAGAGACTCACAATAATTTACAAGAGTCAAACCTCTGCAGAAATTGTTTCATATCAAAGTTCACTTAGAATTTCTTAACAACTTTCATATCTTAGAAATTCTAGAGTCTTAAGAGTTTTATCTGATTTGTATTTGTGAACACCACTGATTGTATATCAAGTGTTCAACCTCAAACGTTTTCTTTGTAATTCTGTTTGAATAGAAGTCTCTTGCAGTTGTGCTTGAGCATAGGAAGTCTCTTGAGTGTGTTCTTGAGCATAGGAAATCTCTTGCAGTTGTGCTTGAGTAGTTTGAAGTCTCTTGCTATTGTGCTTGAGCAATTGTAATCAGATATTGATTAACAGAAGTCTCCTTGGAAGTGCAAGGGGGACAAGACTACTTCCGGATTGTGCAAGGAAACTGTATAATTGTTCTGTGTCTTCCGGATTGTGCATCTACTTGGGATGCTCCGTTTATACCCTCAGGCGTAAGGATTGGGTTCATAGCATTCCATAGGGTATGTATTGTTGTAATGATTGAACTAGTTTGCTGTAAATTTTTCCATGAATAGTTTCGTGAAACAATCATAAACAAAAAAATACCCAAGTTGCACTGTTCTCGAAGTGTCTATAAATAATAATAATTATTGTTGTAATTATTATGATTACTAAAACTTTTTTTTATATATAGAAAAATAAATTGGAGAAATTTAAATGACAGAAAAATAAAGATAGATAAAAATAAGTAATTTAAATTGCTTAGTCGAAAATATCAACAATCCCCGGCAGCGGCGCCAAAAACTTTATGGTCGGATATGGCAAGTGTACCAAATCGTTTACCAAGTAATAGAGTGATAAGTAGAGTATTGTATCCACATGGATTGCCGTTTCGTGAAAACAATCCGCGTTACTTATTTTTGTAAATTTGACGATATAAAAGTTAAGGGTTAGAAAGTTGCAATTTTATTTGTTTGCAACACAACAAGTTTACCTGTTTTGGTTGCAGAAAAGTAAGCAGCGGTTAGGATTCTTCGAATCCCGTCTGTTTATATTGTTGGATATTAAATAATAGTAATGTCGCATTTATTTATCTTAGTTAGACTATTGATGTATAAAATCCGCAAGCGCACGGTTTTTCAGAAGTAGTAATAAAGAGTATCGTTCCAACAGAGAGTTATGAATTCAATTAACTTGTCAACAATGGTTAGAAGAAAGTTAAATAGATGAAATTTGTGATTTTGTTTGAATTAAAAAAACAATAATAAAAAGCGCCTTGGGATTATTAGTTCGTCATGGTGACAAATCCTTCACAAACCAAACCCTAAACCTAGAACCTTATATTGGACCTATTTTTAAAGACAAGTTTCTCTTTAGCCTATCACATCTCCTTTCGGTCTCAGTGAGTGTGTTCCTTTAGCAACCACACTTATTTTCATGGTTGATTGCTATTGGAATCCTTGAAGCTCGAAACTTTATTGTCTCAAGGTTTGCTAGACTATTTTCATGTTTTGCAATCCTTGTCTAAATTCACTTGTTCCAATATTAAAACTTCATCTTTCGATCCATCGCTTAATATTTG
>Ga0228711_1009429_pt1 | contig 13247 bp, 11 predicted proteins | sample MedpolnodulmetaG_2_FD_177996 | JGI IMG/M metagenome (GOLD analysis project Ga0228711, IMG submission 177996) | Root nodule microbial communities from Medicago polymorpha collected in Santa Monica, California, United States - brown nodules | ecosystem: Host-associated > Plants > Roots > Nodule...
TCCAGACGCTCTTAGCTTCAAATAAAATTCCTTTGCTCTTGAACTTGTTCAATCAGAATCTTTATGAATAGAACTTTGATTATGGATCCTGTACACTTGAACAAATTGTTTAGCATATCCAATTGATTATTTTTAATACCTTGTTATTGTCAAAACTCAATAGGTGACTTGTGAAACACCCTTTGTTCCAACACTGCGCACAAAGCTGGCCCTGATGTGGAAAGATCTCAGTAAGTGGGGTTTTCTTCTTTTGGAAAAGGTTTTTTTGAAATCTCTTTTTCTTGTTTAGAAGATGTTAAGAGAGTCAAGTCCATACCCTTGTGGAATCTGAATCCTGGAGTTCTTAAACTCTTTGCCTGGACAACTAATTTTAGCCCTAGTATGCAAAACACTACCTCTACGCAAGTTTCGTTGAGAATTTATGGTCTCTCGCAAGAGTATTGGCGTCCTAAGATCCTATTTGCCATTGCTAATAGCGTAGGTACCAGGGATGACAAAAAAATCTGCACCCTTGGGTATCCGCGAATAAAATCCTCCACGGACACGGAGCGGATTCCTTAATGGATATCCATGGATAAGATAAACGAATATTTAACTACCCGCTAATTAATGGATACAAATGCGGATTTAATGGTATCCGCATCCGCGGATATCCATACCCGCTATTAAACTGAGTAAATTACATAAATAACCTAATAACTTTCAACTTCCTAAGCAAAAACCCTCGGTATTGTGAGTGCTACTAGTTATTACGCTTCTTTAAAAGGATGTGAAAATGGTTGGAATTGTTGACGCAATAAGCTTTGTTTTTGTTGAATATGATGAGTTTTACTCAAGCTTTTGATAAATCAAAGAACTTTATTTTTATTAAATGTAAAAGACTTTGTTTATGTTTTTGTTTAGTCAACGATCTTTGTTGTTATTGTAATGTATGAATATTATGTTTTGCTAAAAAGAAAAGAAAATGCATGTGATGAACCTTTGTTTCTAAATTTTAGCTAAAAAAACTATTTTTTTTATAAATGTTATCCATGGATATCTGTATAAATCCGCGGATACCTCAAAATCCATGGATTATCTGCTAAACGAATATCCGCATGGATATGGATAGGGTACGGATTTCATACTTATCCAACGGAGCGGATACAAATATCACACTATCCGCATCCATGGATATCCATTAACATCCCTAGTAGGTACCCCCATTTGCACAGACTCTGCTACTGCTAAACCCATGATGGAAAGAACTTTTGGCCATTTTGTTAGGGTTTTGGTTGATATGGATATTACTCAACAACTTAGGTACAAAGTGTTGGTTTAAAGGAAAGATTATGCTTTTTTTGTTGATTTGGAATATGAAAACCTACCCGAGGTTTGTTCACACTACTTGAAAATAGGGCACCATGTTGACTCTTGCAGACTTTTAAAGAAATCTAATGATGTCCCTGTTGCGCAAAAAAGAAACCAGGAGGTTAGGAATGAGTATAACATCATTAAGGATGGAAGGAAAAAACAGGGCACCAATGAAAAGGAACCAGTTCTGGTTAAAGATGAGGTCCCTGAAGGATCAAAGGAGAATTTAAAGGATTCTGATTCTAATCAACAAATACATAATGAGCAGATAATGATTGGTGAACAAAATAGGGGTGATTTGGTGCTGGTGCAAAATAATAGATTTGATGCTTTGGTTCAAGTGGAAATTAATGATGCACTGCAAAAGGATACTAAGTTAGAAGCTGAGGTTAATGAAGCATTGAAAAAACAAGCTGAAGATACAATTAAAGAAGATAGTTCTCAAGTGTCTGAGTATGTGGATGAAACTCAAGCGCTCTCCAATCTTGGTCCCGTTCTCATGTCCATTGTGGACGGTATCTCTAGTGGACCAATGGAGAAGGATAGGTTACAGGAATTAGAAAAGCAAAATAAAGAATTCCTTCAAAAATCATGGGCCAACATTGCAGAGAATGAAGAGGCTGAACAAAGGCTTTTGAAACAGTTGGAAGATGACCCTAATGAAGGCTTTCAGGTGGTTAATGATCAAAACGGAGAGTTGTCAAGAAAAAGGTTCCAGTTAAAAGCAGTCACTTAACCAGGAACAAATCTGGTATCCCTAAACCATTCAAATGAAATTCATTTTTTTGGAATATTAAAGGTCTAGCTAATTCTCCTTCTAGACTAGCCCTAAAAAATCTTATTTTAAAACATTGTCCTGATTTTGTGTTTATTTCCGAACCATGAATGTCTTATGATAATTTCCCTTTTGCTTGGTTTCATAGATTAGGGTTTAAGTTTTTCTCCAAGATCTCCAGAGGAAATCTTCTCCCTAATCTATGGTGTTTCTGTTTATCTTCCCTATCTCTCTCTATTTTAGACATAGATGACCAACAAGTATCATTTTCCCTTCAAATAAATAACCTTAAATTTTTGTTTTTCTGCCATTTATGCTTCCAATAGCAACATTCATAGACTTGACCTCTGGCATAAACTAAACTTCCTCCAATCTCAATACAACCAACCTTGGTGCTTCATTGGTGATTTTAACACCATTTTAGGTGCCCATGAACATAATGGATCCTTTTTCCCAGCTAGACCTCCTATGTTTGATTTCTTAAACTGGACTGAAACTTTCGATTTAATTCACATTCCGACTAAAGGTGCAACATTCACTTGGGGATAATCGTAGGTCAGGTAGAAGACACACAAAGAGAAGACTAGACAGGTCCATATGTAATCAACTTTTACTTGACTCTTGCTCCTCCATTGCATGTTCAACCCTATTGAAGACCAACTCTGATCTTTACCCTCTTCTCCTTGAGATTATGACAGATGACCTTCATTTTGCTTCGAATTTCAAGTTCCTTAAAGCCTGGACCTTTCACACTGACTGTAAAGAGTTAATATTTAACAATAGCTGGAATTAAAATATAGTAGGATGCCCTATGTATGTTATGAGTAACAAGTTGAAGAATCTGAAAGTGAGATTAAAAAGATGGAACAAAGAAGTTTATGGTAATGTGAACTCCCTTGTTTTTGATGCTGAGAATTCTTTGCAAGATATTCAAAACAAGATTCAGACTCTTGGTCCATCCTTAGAAAGCTCAATCCTCCTTAGATGAAGCTTTACTTAGATAAGAAATTTTCTGGTAGGAGAAAGCTAGGGTTAGTTGGCACTTGAATGGTGATAGAAATACAAAGTATTTTCACAAAGTAACCATGACCAAAAACAAAATAAAAATCATAGAAAATATCAAAAACAATGATGAAATCATATCTGAACCACAAAGAATATCTGAACATATAGTATCTTATTATAAAAATTTGTTTTTTTCTACTAACCTTTTTTTGCAGGATCAGTCTCTTGTAGAGGAAGTTATCCCTGAACTTATAGATGAAACATCCAATAATTTGATGACTATGATTCCTTCTGAAGATGAGGTGAAGAATGCAGTTTTCAATCTTAATCAAAAGGGTGCTCCAGGGCTTGATGGATTTGGTGCTTGCTTCTTTCAAACTTACTGGGAAATTGTTAAGAAGGATGTGTATGCTGCAGTGCTTCAATTCTTTCAATCTGGTTGGTTACCCTCTAATTACAACTCAAATACCCTTATACTCATCCCTAAAAATCCAAATGCATATAGTATTGATCAGTATAGGCCCATTGCTCTTGCTATCTTTAAGTTCAAGATCATTACAAAAGTTCTAGCAGATAGATTATCTCAAATTCTTCCTTCCATAATTTCCAAAGAACAAAGAGGTTTTATTAGGAGTAGGAACATCAAAGATTGCATAGCACTCACCTCTGAAGCAATCAATGTCCTGGACAAAAGGTGTTCTGGAGGAAATCTAGCACTGAAGATTGATGTATCCAAAGCATTTGACACCTTAAGTTGGGAATTCCTTATTAAAATTTTGAAGGGTTTTGGTTTCCACCAAACCTTTTGTAACTGGATTATTTATATTCTTCATTCATCTAATATTTCCATTTCTATCAATGGAGCTCAAAAAGGTTACTTTAAATGTAATAGGGGTGTCAGACAAGGTGATCCACTATCACCACTTCTTTTTTGCATTGCTGAGGAAGCCCTGAGTAGGGGAATTTCAAAACTTGCTGAGGAAGGAAAGGTTGATTTGATTAAAGCCTCCAGGAATGCTCATATCCCTTCACATTGTTTTTATGCAGATGATTTAATGGTTTTTTGCAAAGGGAAGTTTTCTAGTCTCGAAGCTTTAAAGCAATTATTTACAAGATATGCTTTATATTCTGGTCAGGTGAAGAACCTTAACAAATCATCAATTTTTGCTGGTGGGGTCTCTGATGCTAGATTGAATCAAATGGTTCATTTATTAGGTTTTTCAGTGGGCTCTCTGCCTTTTACTTATCTTGGAGCACCTATTTTTAAGTGGAAACCAAAAAAGATCTATTTTCAACCTTTAGTTGATAGAGTGAAATTGAAACTGGCTAATTGGAAAGCTTATTTACTGTCTATGGCTGGCAGGGTGCAATTGGTAAAGTCTGTTGTCCAAAGCATGCTTACACACTCTATTTCCATTTATTCTTGGCATGTTAGTCTTTTAAGAGAGATAAATCAAGAACTTTATACGGAGTGGAGATGTGCAGAAGAGAAAATTGGTAACAGTTGCCTGGAAAAAGGTTTGTACCAGCTATGAAGAAGGGGGTCTAGGGTTAAGATCTCTAGTTACCTTGAATGTTGCCTCTAATTTAAAGACTTGTTGGGATTTACTTCAATCTGAAGAGAAATGGGCGCATGTTCTCAAGAGTAGAGTTATAAGGGATTCATCTTGTTTACAACATCATGTTTTTTCATCTATTTGGAGTGGTGCTAAGTCTGAATATCAGTCCTTGATGGATAACTCAAACTGGCTGGTAGGAAATGGCAAAGTAATCAACTGTTGGCTTGATAATTGGTGTGGAGAGGTGCTGGCTCAATCTCTCAATCTAACTCCTTACCAGTTAAATAATCTCCCCATGAAGCTTTGTAATTTTATTCAAAATGGCAGATGGCTATTTGCCAGTGATTTGCAGATCCAGTTCCCTAATTTAGTGATGCTGGCAGCAAAAGTTACTATTCCAACTCAATCTTGCAGAGACAAGCTTATCTGGAAGCACAACACAAATGGTGAGCTAGCCTTAAAAGATGCTTATAATTTTAAAATAACTAATTTCCCAAAGGTTAGATGGGCTAAGGTGATTTGGTCACCTGATTTCCCTCCATCTAAATCCATCATGGTATGGAGATTGATGCTTGACAAATTGCCAACTGATGATAACTTAGTCTCTAGAGGTTGTCACTTTCCTTCCATGTGCTCTTAGTGTGAATTCAAAGCTGAAACTGCTTTCCATCTATTTTTTGAGTGTTGTTATGTTATTCATATATGGAAGTGGTTTGCTAGTAACATAAATAGCACATTCAATTTTTAAACTTTACAAGATGTCTGGGAGGTTTGTAATAGCTCCTTCAACCCCCAATGCAAGACAATCCTCATTGCTTCTATAATTTATATCATCAATGACATTTGGCATGCTAGAAATCAGTTGAGATTTCAAAATAAGAAAATTCCTTGGAAAACAACTATAGCAACTGTAATGTCTAACACTGCTCTATCAGGTAACCTATCCAAAAAAGTTGCTTATGCAAATGTTCCCAATTTCATGCTCTTGAGAAAGTTCAATGTAAAGTTGAATCCTCCTAAAGCTCCTCAAGTCATTGAAATAATTTGGCATCCTCCCTTACCCAACTGGACAAAGTGCAACACTGATGGTTCAACTATTAACAATCTTTCAACTTGTGGGGGTATTTTCAGAAATAGCAGGTCTAAGTACTTATTATGCTTTAGTGAAAGTACTGGTCTTGGCAACGCCCTCCATGCTGAGCTCTCTGGTGCAATGAGAGCAATAGAGTTAGCACACACTCACAACTGGTACAACTTCTGTCTCGAGGCTGATTTTGAACTGGTCATTAAAGTTGTCAAAAATTCTCATTTGGTTCCTTGGAAGCTCAAAAATAGGTGGATGAACTGTATGATTCTATCTTCTCAGATGAACTTCTTGGTTACCCATATTTATAGAGAAGGCAATCAATGTGCTGATATTTTAGCTAATCTTGGCCACAATATAGATAATCTTTTTTTGGTAGTGTACAATATAGATAATCTAACAATATGGTTTCACGTTCCTGATTGTATTAGTTCCTCTTATGGAAGAAATAGGTTAGGTTTACTTAGCTTTAGATTTGTAACTCATTAAGGGGGTTTTGGTTTGGTCCCCCTCCTGTTTCCTTGTTTTTTTGCTTACCTTTATATATATATATATATATACATTTTAGTAGTCTAGCCCTTTGCTAGCTACTTTTCTTTGGTTAAAAAAAAAAGTTGCACTTGCAACAACCAAGCTATTGCATGAATGGTTTACTTTTCTTTATCCTTGATCTTGATAAACAGGAAAGTCTTGCCTTTCTCCTTGAGTTTTATGAATGAAATGGTTCTACTAGATTTTTACTTCTTTTTTCCTTTTCTATTGATTATATGTTGTGAATTTGTTGTGAAAAATCACACCAATAATAAACTTGAAGTGTGGAGCAAATTAATCAAGCAACCAAACTCAAAGTGGATAACAATTAAACACAAGCAAAAGTAGAAAATAACGAGAGAAAGAAAGAGAGAACACAAAAGAATTTGTTGACCCAGTTCGGTCCAAATTGACCTAGTCTGGGGGAGAGAGCAGCCCTCCGTTTCATTATAACGATGAGTAACTTTACAAAAGAGATATCAATGGGTTACAAGAATAAGTCTCCCGCCTAATTCTACCCAAAGTCCCAATCTCTTCCCGTAACCAAGAGACTCAATCCTAATAGTGTTTCCCAAGGTGAATCAACCCAACCCTAGTGTTTGTTGCCAAGAGAAAACTCTATACAAACCCTAGTTTAATTTCTAAACCCTTGTTTCAGCCCCCTCTATCTCAAGGTTTACATCTGATACAAGGTCTATATTTATAGTAAAAGTATCCCTCATAAAATTGAAACAAATCTGGCCCATAAAAAATATGTTTTATTTTTATGCTGTTACGACAATTCAAGCCCCGATTTTGACAGATTCAGCAAACTTCAATTTTTCCAATCTTGAGTCATTTTCACAACATTATAGCAAACAACTTGAATAATGATGATGGCATGCTGTAAACTTCTCATTGGAAATTGATTTCATCTTGCTTTTTGACTCATTTGAAGGGTGGTGTTTGCTACTAGTTTCATACAGAAGAAAACCATTGTAGGGAGAATGATTTTGGACATATTAGGTATATGCACTTTATAAAGATAGAAACCGCGTTTTGGACATATTAGGTATCTGCACTTTGAATTGCAATAGAGTTGCGTGAAGTTTGGTATTTATAAAAGATAGAAAATGTGCATATGCTGCATCATTGCTCTACGAGATTGACTTGGAAATGTCAATACAACTATACAAGATCATGTACATAATTTCTACTTAAAAAGAAACGATGAATGAAATAATTGAGAGAAATAAAATCAAAAGAAAAATTAGAGAAGATATATGCATGCTTGCATTTAGGAAGACTATTGAAGAATTCAATAAAATGACAAGTTGCAAATTAGTTGACCATATAATAGCAGTAAGAGAACAAATAGATCAAATTGTGTTTGAAGAAACATTGAAAGATTTCATCTATATTTTTCAAGTTCTGCTTCAATTTATCATAGAAAAACACCAATGTACAAGATAATTGTTCTAATATGATATTAGAGTCTCTACTTGGTTGTTTTGAAGGAGAGGAGAATCTAATGGTAAGTGCACAATCAGTGATTAAAGAAAATAGCAAACAATTGGACTTAGATTCGGACCACATCAACTTGCAATGAAAACGATGCAAGTATTTTAGCAAATAGTTGAGTTTTTAAAACTTTATCACATTAATTGTATATATGTATTACAAATCAACGTGTCCATACAAATGCAAGGGTATGATGCTAGATTTATGAATATGCAAGAACCGACTTTAAAATAATTTATCTACTTTTTTTTAAGCAAATGGGATGCAGATGATAACTGCAGCGCCCTATATATATATAACAGGAATAAAGAGAGAAGGGGGACATAAACCAAAACCTTCTCAACCAAAAAAACAAAAAAAAAACAAAAAAAGAACAAGAAAAACAAACCAAAGAAAAAGAGCAAGACAAGAAACGAACCAACCGCAAATCAATATGGTAACCTACCCTTAGAGCGGGTATTATGAACCTGAAAACCCTTCTGCATTTTCTTTTTCTTAGACTTAGATACCACCTCAGTAAATGGCTCTTCACTAGCAGCTGAACGGTTTTTCAAATAATTGACAGATATTGCTATCTCTTCCTCATCAGTATAAAGTCGTGACCCCGTGTCAACATTTCCCTTCCAATGTTGTCGCAAAACCTCCAAGTCATGAGCGACATTTGGATTTAAAACAACTTCATTGAGAGAACTCCCACCACACCAAGATTGTGGATCTTGAAGATAGTCTTGGTTTGTCACGGCATCATAGGCATCATAGATAATTAAAATCTTATTAAATAACCTTTTATTTAATGGTGATAAAATCACCAACCGAAAGTCTAAAACCAAAACCTTACAATCGAAAGAGAAGGATGTCAATTTATTAAGTTTTTTCTCTCTTTTTTTAGTTGAAATATGTTGATTTTACAACCTAAAAGGTTGCAAGGAATTGCTCCCATCAAATCCCTTCTTCATATAATGTGCCATGAATTCTTCAAAGCTGGTTTCTCTATAGATCGGTGGGATTTCTTCTGATAACAATTTCTTAATAGGACCGTAAATCTTTGATAAAGCTTCATCCAAATCATAAAGGTTTCCAAAGAAATTAGCTACAGAAACTCTTGGCCCTTTATTACTTAATAACACCCGATGATAGACACTAACAAAATTGTCATTTGTTATAAGCTGTAACATTGACAAATAAATTTCTATAAGTATATAATTACAATAACATCTACGTAACTATGAAGTATGGATTTTTTTTTTCTTTTCACTTTATTTTCTTTTTCGTTTCTTCCATTTTTTTAATATCTTTTAAACTTATAGAAATAAAAAAAAGATAAATCTAAATTATGGATTGAACAACTTATTTTCAATAAAAATTTTAATTTCTTAATTCTACTCAAACATACTTTGTAAAAAAGAAAGAAATAATGACAATAAATCTCTGAAATAAAACATATAACTACTAAAAAGTTATATAATATTAATTCAATACATACTTGCAAAAGATCTCCTACGTTGACAACAAGAGCTCCATGCACAGGAGAAACATTAAACCATTGATTCTCATGAAGAACTTGAAGACCACCCAATTGATCCTGTAGAACTATTGCCATGAAACCAGGGTCAGTGTGCTTGGATGCACCCATAGTTAATTCAGGTTCAGGACATGGTGGGTAATAATGACCCTGAACATAAAGTGCTTCTAAGCAATTCAATTCTTTGAGATAAGATGGATCCAATCCAAGAGCCTCTGAGAATAACTCAAATATGGTATTACCTAATGCCATTATTTTGCTGGAATATTCAATTATAATGTCTCTGCAAGTACACAAACAATTGTAAAAAATTAAATAATTTGAATCTACCATTTGTAAAAATTAAATACACAAATGGTTATAATAAAACCAATTCTCAAATGTTAACTTTAAGAAAATTTTGTTGAAAAAAAAAACTTCAAGAAAATTTAATATCTAAATCTAAAGTTCTTTGAAAAAAAAAAGTGTTATTATAAAACAATCATATTATAGGAATGCACTTATACAAATATTTTCAGGGTTGCGTTTTAAATAATATCATTAGTTATCCATGAGATGCCGGCTCAATGATAAGAGTTTAACCTTGTCAAATGGTCAATGGTGTCACTTTAATTAATAATAATTCTATCTTCCCCCATTTACCTTTTAAATAATAATAATAATAATAATATTAATAATATCCCCAACAAAATAACACAAAGATCCTAGAGAGACTGTTGTCATATTAATTATAAATTATGTTGGCTGGGTGAGGGAGTTAAAAAATGAAGTCATAAGGATTTTGAGGGTCGGATCCTCATTCCCAACATAATATTGACAATTACTAACAATACTAACATTTAAAAAAAAAAATATAAATGATGTCAAAATTAACTGATTACCTAAAAACTTCAGGAAATTCTTCAGATTTGGGCGGATTAGGAGCCATAGAACATCCAAAACTATCTCTCCAGTTAACAAACTTGTTTTGATACAAGCTAGTATTGGAAAAATAAACAATATTCTTTTTAGTATCACGATTATAAAATTGTCTCCTCATTTCAGAGTCTTGTTCATGAAACCTACGAAATCCATCAAGCATTTCATCCAATACACAAATGGGAATTTCATGATTAATCACTTGAAAAAATCCCCACTCCTTGCATGCAGTTCGAATTTGACTAATTACTTCAATACGACGAGCTGGATCAACGTGAATGCCCTTGAGGTCTATGATGGGAACATTCAATGTTGAGTTATTGTTTGAGTTATCAAAGATGTTCAGTTCTCCAGAATAAAACATGCGCGGGATCTTTGTCACCCCACACTCCACAAGACCTCTTACACCAACTTTTGATTCATCAAAAGCTTTCACTTCAGCATTTCTATCATAAGCAGAATCAGTGTTTTCATGTGATAAATTTGAGCTATTGAGCTCCATATTGAGAGAAAAAACAAAAAATCAAGTATGATGAAGATAACTTTTGTTTTTCCGAATGCAAGATTATTTAATAGATGCCATGTGTATTTACTTGGTCGAACAATGTATAAATCTCTGATTGATAATTTATGAATTACTATATTTACTAAGTCGCCTATATTTATTCAGTCAAAATAAGCATAAATATTTTACCAATATTTTACAATCGTATTATATATGAGTAAGGATCCGTTGACACCAAATCTCAACCATTAATTGTATTTAATCAAAGGTTAATAATAGTGCCACGTTTTTATTTATTTGTATCCTTTTTTTCAATCACACACTATTATTGTTTTTAATGATTACATAACCCAAATTGAAAACATGATCCTATCATAATTCTCTTTATTCTCTTATCTGCAGAATTGAAATACTCCAAACTGAATAATTAAAATATTTCAAGATACTATGGTTTAGAATGAATTGGAAATATTAGTTATATGCAATTCCCTCTATGATATCTTCTCCTACAGGCTAGCCTAGGAAACATTTTAATAAAGATGAATTTCTTTATATTAAATCAATTTCATTATGTTGTTCAAAAAAACGAGATTCTCGATTGTTTTACAATCGAGAAGCCTCCAATTTAATATACATTCCTAGAAGCTTCAATTATGGATAACCTTTGAAAAGCCTCTATTTCCATTTTCACTACTAATTCATCTCTTCCTTTGTGTGCCCTCATTTCTTTTTTTCTTTTTTTTTGTCAGGTAGCCTGTGTTGTTGCCATTAATTTTCATATTTTCCCCTTGGTATTAGGTAATGAATTCTATGACGATTTTGGATTGAATCTCTAGTGTAAATTTGAATGTTGGAATTTAGCAAATCATGACATCAATTTGTTTCAAATCCATTATCCTGAACAATTCAGTTTATTTAACATATTTTTGTTTTTTACGTTAACAATAATGTTGGTAAGAGAAAGTGAAAACACTGATATTAGAGAAGAGAAAGGATGAGAAAATAAATCAAGAGGTAACAAGATGTGTAAAATAAATTTGATGTCACGGTGCATTTTAAGTAAATAATTAATAGCCTCTAGATTCACTATTAGAAAAAGCAAAATTAGCGAGGGAAATTAGTGACGGAAAAAATGAAATTCCTCACAAATTCCTTAGTCGCAAAATTTAGTGACGGAATTAGAGAGGGATTTCACGTTTTCCCTCACTAAATATCCCTAACTAATTTTTGTTTATTTAGTATTGATTAAACCAATTCAACAGTTAATATTTGGTGTCAACGGATTTTACTTCTATATGTGTGTGTATGTATGTATAACCTTTGAAAGATACTTCATGGATATACTATATTTTATATTGAAAAGGGCCAAATGTGTGTGAACACTTGTAACAAATATTTTACGGATATATTATATTTTATACCGAAAAGGGTTAAATTAACGTTAATTTACATACACAATTTGTTACACTTATCAACTTATTTTGCACTCCCTTCCCTCAAAAAAAAAAACTTATTTTGCACTCCCTCAATTTTTTCTGTAAGATACCTCATGAAAATTCATGATTCTTGCAAATAATTAAATTCAAGTTTCTATTAGTTTTCCTTGTAATTTTACTACATTTCCAACTCAATATGCATGGAAATAGTAGAAAAAAGAGAAATTTAAGAAGAAAGGTATTAGGTCAATTACTCTACAAAGTAATATACAACACTATTCTTGCAGGCAATCCTGCCAACCTTCATTTAATAAAAACAAATGTATTTATTTATACTACAAAAACAGAAAAATCATTAAATAAAAACGTGGTGGTGGTACCAACAATCCTTCATTGTGTCTTGTATTTACACGACAAGATTCTATTCTAGAAAGATGTGAGTTATTTGAATAATAATTTGGTTGATAACTTATGGGACAATCATAGATTTACAAAAAAAAAAAGTGGTATTAACATGAAAACCAAAACAATAGATAGATAAAGTAAAAACATAATGTAAGTATAAGAGATAAAATTATCACAAAAATTGTTCCAAAATGATTGTACAAATATTATTTCTCTTCTAAAAAAGCAAGAAATCAGGTTGTGAGACATTTAGGTTTGGTCGGGTTGCATGTCATTGTTTTGTCGACACCTACTTGTTAGTGAGATTGAGTATATATTACTCCCTCCGTTCCAAAATATAAGCAAATTTTACTTTTTAGATTCATTCAATTGATGATGTATGTTACATTTAGAAAACGGGGGAGTCTATACATCACTTTTGGTTCCCAAAATAAATGTTTGAATGTACCTAGTTCCATATATATCAAGACTTTGGATTATTTCAAATTCGATGTTTAGCTATGGTGAACTTATTTCCCTATGTGATCATTAAACCAAAGCCTATACATTTGAAGGAGTGTTAATTTTTGACAAAAAAGCATCTTCATCATTCAATTAGAAAATGGAAGGAAACATGCAAGTTGATCAAAACTAATAATCTTATGAGACATTTTC
>Ga0228711_1009431_pt1 | contig 13247 bp, 5 predicted proteins | sample MedpolnodulmetaG_2_FD_177996 | JGI IMG/M metagenome (GOLD analysis project Ga0228711, IMG submission 177996) | Root nodule microbial communities from Medicago polymorpha collected in Santa Monica, California, United States - brown nodules | ecosystem: Host-associated > Plants > Roots > Nodule...
TTAGGTGGTGGTTATCTCGTTGTTGTTCATTTTTTTTTTGTGTCGATGGTTCCTCAAGATCTAGTTTATATTGCATAGACCGGCAACAACCCCTTGCTAGTCCTCGCCAACGGTTCTGCTGTAAAACGTGTTCTCGAGTTCTATGTTGTTTGTTTTGAAACCTGAAAGGGTCCGTTGTTGGTTACTCATCTCATATCTGATGTGATTGGTTTTGTCTAGCGCGACTCCAATTTGTTTTGAGCTTTAATTTGTTTGTCATTTTGGATCAATCACACAATTTGGGTTCAATACGTGTTTAGAGCTTGTCAGACCGTTTGGCTAGAAATAGTTGTTGGTTTTCTATTATTGGTGGTCTTAGTGAACTGTGGTGCGTGAATTCGTTTTTGTGTTGGTGGATTTATTCATTTTTCGTTATCAAAATCTGAGATCGGCGCTCGTCAACTTACACACTTTTTTTTTTGTTGCAATATGGTTTTGCATGCATACGCATGTTCACTGAATTATGCAATTTGTGTGTGGTTGATTGCTCTTGTAGACTGACATGACCTATTTTCACCCCTGACGGCAAACAACCATAGGTAAAGGTCTAAAAATCGTGGGTATATACAATAAAACATATACCAACATACATTTTGTTCTGTTGACTTTGTTTCGCTTGTAACCACAGAAATATTCCGCCCCATCAGCTTCTACCCATAATACTTTATGGCCGTTGGACAAATTTGCAATGCAATACCCACGACTTAGGCTCTGTTTGAGAGATTGGAGGGGAGGGGGATGAAGGGTTTGAAAAAACAGGAAGAAAGAAGTGGAAAGAATGAAGAGCTTTAAGATGGGAGGACTTTGAGTGGCTTAGTTTTCTTCATAATACAAAATCCTAATAATTTGTGGAACTAAAAAATTGTATTGCATGAGAGTTTTGGGTAAATTTTCCGAATTCAATATATATTGTTATATTACTCGCAAAAAATAAAAGTACACTAATCATAATTACTCTTTTATCAATCATTAGAAAAACAAACTCTCATTTTTTTTTGTTAAAGATTTTTTTATTTTTTCCTCTATTCTCATCCATCCAAAGCTTTCACCTCTCTTTCCCTCCAAACTCTCAAACAAAACATAAGGATACATACTAAATTGATTTACCCACTGCAGTTTTCCATTGGTATAGGTTTGACAATTTTTTTTACAAATAATCTGACTCATAAATATGATATTCCCACAACAGTTAAAAAAAAATTAAATTAGAGAAAATTTCAATTATATTTAAAAACTAACAAGTATTGCAAACATATTTTCTCGTGAGCTTAGCTCAGCCGGTAAGTACAATGCATAAAATATGCAAGGTCCGAGGTTCGAAATCCGAACAAAAAAAAAACCAACAAAGTATATTAGAACACCAAAATAATTTTGTATACCCAAATTGTTCATTGAAACTGCACAAAATAACTTTGAGCAGAACAAAACTACTATAGATTTGAAAGCAATATCTTATCCTCCTTTACTTCTAATCCATCCCAAAATTACAAATCTAAAAACTAAGAAGCAATAAATTGTCATGACTTACAACTATGTTCAACTAGATAATAGCGACTACATAACCAGCTAAATATGACATAACAAACAACACAGTACATAAGAAAAAGCTTATGCAACAAAAAATCAACTTCTAATTTTCCATCTTCATTAGTGTATGTATGGATTTGGAGAATTGATTTGGTGGGGAACTAGAAACATTTTTAACCTATTGAAAATAAAAGAAAACATGTTACAAACTCCACTTAACAAATATTTTCACAACATTCAAAATATGAACTCGAAGAGTAAAATATAAACTACATGCCGTGCAGCTTGTAAAATGTCGTTCACATCTTCACCAGAAAATCAACTTTGAATGAATGACAAAACATTTACCAACATCACGCTTGTTTTTCTGCCATTTGCTTATGTTTTTCTTTCGTTTCCGTAACTTTTTTGCATAACTCACGATTTTCAGACAAAGAAGCTTTAATTTTTCTTTTGGGTTTGGGAATCTTGCCCATACAACACATACCTCATCTCTTTTTAGACATTTTACTTGGGAATGTATGCCATCCTCCCAAGACTTATGACTTTGAGTCTATTGGACCAATTGAGATGTTTATTCAGTTCTTCCTAAAACATAAAAATTAATTACTTTGTCATTATATTTATAAAATAAAACAAATGAAACAAATTAAAAGTAGACAATAACATATTTGTAACACTGCATAGAACACATATTTTACTTCAACAAAAAAAGCCAGATCTGTAACACTGCAGAGTAGACATATTTTGCTTCAAATCCATATTTCAATATACAGGTATGAATGCATTTGCCTATATCTTGATTAGAAGTAATAGAAGCAGAGTCATTATTGAATTGTTAAGAGTTGGTAGATTATCAACAATTTTGTAGATTATCAAATCAATTTCATAAAAACATGAATTGATTCCATAGGATAAACGACTAAAAAAATGTCATAAAGCTCAACATGATTATTAGCAAGCAAATCTATTTTGATGATGGGAACTTATATGCTATGAGTTTTTTTTTGGCTAAAGTGAACTTTTCACCCCTTAAGTTTCAAGAAGTTGCGATTTTGGCCTCCTATTTAAAAAATTACAATTTTGGCCCCTTTCGTCCCAAAATTGCTAAGAAGACGCCACGTGTCCCAAAAAAGGCGCCATAATCGCAACTTTTTGAGAAAACAAAGGGTCAAAAGGTCATATTTCCCTTATGTTAGGGGCCAAAAGAGCATATTTCTCTAAACATAGGGGATCACTTTTGTCATTTTTTTTCACAGGGTCCCAAAATCGCAACTTTTTAAAACTTAAGGGGTGAAAAGTGGACTTCAGCCTTTTTTTTTGGTTTAATACATGTTTATCCCCCGTAATATTAGCGATTTCCGGTTTACCCCATGTAAAAAAATTTGTTTAGATTCCAACCCTGTAATTTAAAGATTCTTTGGTTTTGGACCTTCATGAATTTTGACTGTACAAAATCGATGATATGGCAGGGGGTAAATCGAAATTCTCTCAAATTACAGGGGACAAATAAAGTACCTTAAATTTTGTAATTTGATGCCATGAAGGTCCAAAACCAAAGAATCTTCAAATTATAAGGTTGGAATCTAAACAAATTTTCTTACAGACGTAAACTGGAAATCGCTAATATTACAGGTGGTAAACATATATTAATTTTTTTTAATAAAATGTATTGTTTAAAGCCAAAATGAATTTATTAAATATATGTTCAATGTTTACTCCAACCCAATCTTACCTCCATATCTAATAAACCTTATAACCCCGAATGATCATAAAGCCAAAATATTTTTATTTTTTTTTGGTATTTGAGATTCGAACTTCAAACCTTGCATATTTTATATATTATTCTACCAACTGAGTTAAGCTTATCGGGATCTAAACTAAATTTACTAAATAAAGCCTATCTGAAAAATAAAAATGTTCAATGTTCACTCAAACCCAACTACAAAATTTTGCTGCCTAGGATCACTACATAAAAATATGTGATTTGCTGCGACGATATTTGCCGCTAATTCGTAGCTAATTGGTAGCAAATAATGCGATGATATTTGTAGCTATTTCATAGATAATTGGATTGATACGTACGCATTACACATCGATCGTACGTAATATGTGGTCACTAATGAAGAAAATGTGCCTTCTTCAACTTGCTTCACCAGCAAGTAGCAATTAATAACCACAACTTGGGTTCACATTTTAGTCTCTATTCACTTAAATTGCCCAACCATGCTCGATAATGACATAATTAGATCTTAATGATACATAAGCTTAATGTGGCTCGTTTATTATTTTGTCTTTACATGGAGCAAACAAAAAGTGACATGTATATTCTTTAAAAAAAAAAGTGACATGTATATATCGATATCATCATTGATTAATCAGCCATTTATACATAGCCAATTATCATTTTATACAACATTATATAAGATTAAACGGACCAACCCGACGGATCCAACTTATTTTGTCATCCCTACAACAAATGCTTTCCATCTGGAGGATCAGATTGGTGTTACGAGACAAGTCAAATAATTTCCACATGCCGACGACTGTTTACTTCTCACTTCACAAACTCAAAGGTTTAGTTCAATAAACAAAAGCAAATGAGGTAGTTCATACCTGACGGGGGCTGCCACATTAGCTAGTTCTACTACCTATTAAAATGTACTTCGTTGTATCAAACAACTCATTATTAATGAAATGATATAAACACATTTCTTTATAAAAAAAAAGAATTTCATTATTTAAAAACAATTTTTTATGATAGGAAACTTGATCAATAAGTTATTCTTATAATTTTTTTTAGGAAAGTTATTCTTATAGTTATTATCTTGCCATCCCAACAACATATGCTTTCCATCGTGATCAGGTTGATGTTACAAGACTGGTCAAATAATTTCTGTATGCCGAAGACCGTTTACTTCTCACTTCACAAACTCGAAGGTCGAGTTCAATAGGCGATAAGCAAATGAGGTAGCTCATACCTGACGATAGTTGCCACATTATTAGCTCGTTCCACTACCTATTATAATGTACTTCGTTCTATCAAACAACTGATTATTAATGAAATGATATAAAAACCTTTCTTTAAAAAAAATAATTTCATTATTAAAAAACAAATCTTTACAATAGGAAACTTAATCAATAATTTATTCTTATAATTAGTATATACATAAAAGAATGGTCATATTTTTGGTATGTAACTCTATTTTTTATTTAATAATTACATATTTTTTATACGTGACAGCTTTGTAACCACTTTAGTATAGCCTATACTCAGATTTAGATCTATATAAAAGGAAACTCCCATATGGTGTTGAATTTTCAGTTTTGATCGGTCAGAAGGGTATTAAGACTAGTTTCATCTCATGGTTGATCATTTTAATTTTTAATTTCGTACAGATCTATATTTTCCAAAGATGTTCAATTGCATTTAAATTTTTTACTGAGAACAACTTAATTATAGTATTCTTTTTTATATTGGATCGTAAACAATAAAGTGACTCCATTTTTTTTTTGTACAGGGGACTCCATTTTTTTATTGTGCCCTTATAAAATCAATATCATATATATTAACACACATTGTTTTGATAGCCATACACATTCAAAACACCTTTCAATCATGGCTTCCAACATTTGTCTTTATTTGTGGTTTTTCTATATTACAAATCTTCATTTCATTATGACATTGGCTCACTCTGATAATTATATAATTCATATGGATTTATCAGCAATGCCAAAGGCATATTCAAACCAACATAATTGGTATAAATCTACTCTTTCTAGAGTTACTACCACCAACAGTAATCTTGATAGTTCTACCTCTTCTAAGATCATTTATACATACACCAATGTAATGAATGGTTTTAGTGCAAGTCTATCACCTAAAGAGCATGAAGCTCTCAAAACCTCCCATGGCTACATTTCTTCAATACCCGATTTACCATTGAAGCTTGACACAACATACTCACCTCAATTCCTTGGCCTTAATCCCTATAAAGGGGCGTGGCCAGCTTCTGATTATGGCAAAGATGTCATTGTTGGCGTGATTGATACCGGTGTTTGGCCAGAAACTGAAAGTTTCAATGATAATGGAATTTCTAAAATTCCTTCAAAATGGAAAGGGAAATTATGTCAATTTGAAAATACCAACAATTCATCTTTTTGCAACAAGAAACTCATTGGAGCAAGATTTTTCAACAAAGGGTTCTTAGCGATAAATTCCACCATTGATACAACAATAGTGAACACTACACGTGACACTGATGGTCATGGAACCCACACTTCAACAACGGCAGCGGGGAATCAGGTTAATGGTGCATCATTCTTCGGTTATGCAAATGGAACAGCAAGAGGAATAGCTCCATTATCTAGAGTAGCAGTGTACAAGGCATTGTGGCCGGGAAACAATGGAAAAGCACTTTCATCTGACACAATAGCTGCAATTGATGCTGCAATAACGGATGGTGTTGATGTTCTTTCAATATCACTAGGCTTCAACAATGCATCTAATTTGTATGAAGATCCAATTGCAATAGCCACTTTTGCTGCTATGGAAAAAGGTGTTTTTGTGTCTACTTCAGCAGGTAATGATGGACCTTCCTTTAACACTCTTCACAATGGAATACCATGGGTGATAACTGTTGCTGCTAGTACTTTAGATCGTGAATTTTTTGGGAATCTTACCCTTGGTAATGGAGTCTCACTCACCGGCTTCTCTTCCTATATAGGAAACTTCTCTGCTAGTAATATTCCCATTGTTTTCAAAGGTATGTGTGACAATTTTACAGAACTAATCAGAGTGAAGAGCGAGATTGTGGTTTGTGAAGACAAGAATGAAAGTCTTTCTAATCAAATTTATAATGTGGTTAAAGCAGAAGTTGTAGGAGCTGTTTTTATATCAAACACAACACAAAATGATCTATCAGAAGACTTACGGTACCTGCTTCCATCCATCATTATTAACCATAAAAATGGAGAAATTGTCAAAGATTACATACATAATAACTCTAACTCTAGTTCAATAGAAAAAATGTCTTTCAAGATAACATCTTTTGGTGTTAAACCAGTACCTAGGGTGGATTTTTATAGTTCTAGAGGGCCATCAAAGAGTTGTCCATATGTGTTGAAACCCGACATTATAGCTCCCGGCACATCAATCTTAGCTGCATGGCCTGCAAATATTCCTGTGTTGGATTTTGGGTCTAATAAAGTCTTCAACAAGTTCAATTTTTTAACTGGAACATCTATGTCATGTCCTCATGTTGCCGGTGTAGGAGCACTTTTGAAAGGAGCACATGCTGATTGGAGCCCGGCAGCTATTAGGTCGGCAATGATGACAACATCAGACATATTTGATAATACTAAGGAACTTATCAAAGACATTGGAAAAGATAACAAAGCAGCAACACCTTTTGCATTGGGAGCTGGTCATATCAACCCTAATAGAGCACTTGACCCTGGTCTTGTTTATGATATCGGTGTACAAGATTATGTTAATTTTCTTTGTGCACTTAACTTCACACAAAAACACATTACTGCCATTACAAGATCATCTTCCAATGATTGTTCTAATACTTCCGTGCATCTTAACTACCCTTCTTTTATTGCTTTCTTCAATGCTGGAAATTCTTCTCCAAGGATAGCCCAAGAATTTCACAGGACAGTTACCAATGTTGGTGAAGGACAAACGGTTTATGTTGCTAGCATTACTCCAATTGAAGGCTTCAATGTCAGTGTTATTCCAAATAGGTTGGTGTTCAATAAGAAGAATGAGAAGCTAAGCTACAGGTTGAGGATTGAAGGCCCGCGAATGACACAGAAGAATGAAGTATCTTTTGGATATCTCACTTGGAAGAATGGGAAGCATGTGGTGAGGAGCCCTATTGTGGTAACAACGCCCAATTTTAATTTAATAGAAAATTAGCTCTTGTTACATTTTGGTATTGAAATTTTATAAAAATATAGGTAACCTTTATAACTACTTAATCTATGCAGTAACTTTTAATAGAAATGTTGTCCTGATCCAAAATTACAAGTCCATTTCAGGGTGGTTTTTTTTTTTTTCGAAAGGTAAAAAGATGATAATGTGATGCTGAGTACAATATATGACATTTGAACTTTTATATTAGTATATGATTGAATTTTCTTACTGGTGAATTCTGTTTAAGGTGTCAACTAATTAGATGATTTTTTGCAGTAAGCTTCTAGTGTACTTTTATTTTGTCTAAAATTGGTTTTCGGTCTTCATTGTTATACTATGCCTTCATTAAATCTCGTTTGAGATTTCAGACAGTTGTACTAGTGTTTTGTAGAAAGAAACAACTTTCTGTACTACATAATCCCACTTGCATCAAGCAAGATAAACCCTATGAAGGAACCTGAACCAAGGACAAGGATGCATTCATTTTTCATATATTGAGTTTACATGATGAGTGATGAAGAGTAGTATCAATGGTTAATAGGGCATATCGTTTACCACTAATTGAAAAACAGAGTAGACCACTTAGATAATTTATGATTAATTATTGGTATTGATATCAAAGAATCGACAATAATCAATCAAAGTTGACCACTTACAAAACTGGAAGGAGAACTTGGAAGTATTTCATCCCTTTCTCATCAGAGTAACACTGAAAAAGTTCCTTTGTCTCTTGCGGTGCCTCCGATACGCTAAGCTTAAACCACTGCCGGCTGCAAAAACATATGCTGTGTGATTGTTTCTGTTTAGAAGACATTTCTGATTTCTTTGTTTGTTTCAACACAATATTAGGAAACACAAATCTCCTGATCATGTCTACAAGAAATACTTGGAAACAAGCACTTTTCATTTAGGCTTCATTTACTCTTCTTTATGTTGCTAATTTGGGTATGAAGGTTGAAACATCAGCAGGTCAGCTAACCTGCTTGGACTTCAAATAATTTCTTAGTCCTAGATGATCAATTTAAAAGAGGGGAACCTCATCTTTAAGTAAATATTAAATCAAAACCCTAAGTTTACCCCTAAAACCACTCTTATGGCCATTTTAGGCTTCTATTTGTGCACAAGTTGCATAATTGAGTAATATGTGAAAGATATATAGAAACCAAATTAAAAAATTAGACTTGATTGAGCATTTGAAACTTGCCCTAATTTCTAGAAACATAGAAAGTGAACTCCAGCCTCGGATTTATAGGTGACCAACTTGAAGACACAAACTTGGAATCCTCTTAAATTTAGTAGCAGGATTCCATCATGTGATTAAAACTTGACGGCTTTCGTTAGAGTGCAGAACCTAACCAGTATGAGAATATGGACTAAAATTAAAAACTATAGGGTCCATATTCAATATCTAATTTATTTTATCTATATAAAACAGAAGAAACTGAAAATCTTGCAAATTTTTAATCAAAGGCAAAGGCAGTAAACATATGCAAAAAACTATAATATAAATTGAACAAATGTAGAAACTAAATATAAGAAAATACATTTTCTTTTAATTATAGATACAACAAGTGTGAACACATGAGTCATAATGCACAAAACTATATTATAAATTGAACACGAACCATCATAATTAAGATATATTGAACTCAACCTAAAATAATTAAGTTCAATTCTTTTTGAATTTCACAACACAAAATGATTAAAAATACATATACACAAATGTAGAAGCATATGATTGATCCTAATTAACTCACGGTTAGGGTCTTGATAACACAACTTGGAGTTGATATTTTGTGGAACTGATATTAAAAGAGACAAAAAATATTCAAAAAGTGTAATTGAACAGTAACTTTGTGCACACAAACATGATCAAATATAAAGCAAAAATAACTTCAGATCAACAAAGGAAAAATTAATATTGCAAATTTGAAAACAGGATTGCAAAACTATATATTCAGTTTCTTGCTTGTGGCAGAAAGTTAATGAGTCGCTTTCGAACCCCGTTTCAACATATAATAACACACTAAGAAGAAACTATGTAAAAGAGGTTACCTACTCTGTCATAAAACAAATCCGCAGAAAAATCCGCAGGAATACCTGACAAATTATCTAAAGATATGCTGAACCTGAGGATTTTGCAGGGGAACTATTACTGCGAATACTTAACACATGTAAATCCGGTGGAACACATCAAAAAAATTTCTAGGTTTCTTCTGCAGGAAAAACCTAAGCAAAAGTAACATTTACCTGCGGATTTATGCGCAGAGAAAATATCCTCGGCAACTCCTGGGGATATTATTCCGCAGGAAACACAGAAATTTCTAGTAGCTGGCAGTGCCAATCATTTTTTAGCCAGATATTTTCTGCAAAAACTAGAGGTTATGAGTGAAAGTAGCTAAAAAATCAAGACTTGTAGTGAGTTTGGTATTTTATAATGTTTACTGAAAAATGTTTAACATAAAAGAACATCATATAGAATTAAAGAATCAATAAAAACTATAGTGCCTCTAAACAAAGAAGATGCTGATTTTCCATTAGGTAATACAACAGGAATTGGCTTAATCAGGCTAAGCATAAATGTGATGAGAGCTAACAATGTTTGAAGCACTAACCATATTTGAAGTGCTCATAGAATTGACATTAGGTGTAGCAGATGGCAACAAGGCAAACAAACTTTGAATTCGATCCTTGTTAGGATAAAAAGAACGCTTGCAATGTTGGAATCACACTCAGGTTGAGGATTACCAGTTTGCAACATTACGCACTGAATTCTTGGATTTCCATCCATAAGGAAATCCATGCTTCAGAAAGCATATTTCAATGGTGTGATTTGTTCAATTGCAACGAGTGCATAAACGAGCATGACCTTGTTTGTTTGGTGGAGTTGAATTTGAAAGGAGCCTTTGTCATTGCCTTGTAATGGGATTCAGAGAGCAGTGGGAGTATGAATATGAATAACACCAGCATGCAATTGACGTTCTTGCTGAAGAATCATTGAGAAAACCTTATCCAAACTAGGGTGAGGATCGATCTGCTGGTAATTTAAGAGGCGCTATTCAAAAATTTAAACCTCTTATCGGAACAATCCCAATGACGAATCTTGATTAAACCATTAACTAAAAATTAAACACACACTTAAATACTTTAAGTATATTCATGTGTAACTATTAGGATTTTACATATATACGGGGAATGCGTGCTCCTCTTCTGTTCATAGAGAGTGAGCTGCCAAAACCATAGTGATTCTTATTTTGGCTATGACCAACATTTCTTTTTAAGCCCCCAAAATCTCCAAAGGCCCCCTAAAATATCAAATTTGCCCTTTTATACAACATTAGGTAGATATATACGGAACTTGTTTGGTAGGTATAAACCGGATACATTAGGGAGATATCTTCATAACAGCACGGGAATTGCGGCGGTTATATAAGACAGAACACAATTTTGGTACTTTTATTTCCTCTTTTGCATGTCACTTGAATTTTATTCTAAACCTTACGATTTTCGGATTTTCCATAACAATCATACCAACAAACAATGTTAACTTCACTCAATTACATAAAACAACCTAAGGAAAGCTATGGCCATAAAATAAATCTATGGCACTTACTGCACAAATTCGCGTCCTGTAGTTAAGTCCCTAACGAATTCGGTAGTTATATACTGGATTCTCTAAATAAGGGCAAAATAGGAAATTCGAGAGGCATAAAAGATTTTGAGGGGGCTGATAAAGCAATGTTCCAATAGTTATAGAAGGCCAATAATATTTTTATTTTTTTGGTTACATTAATTCTTTTTTTGGTTACATTAGTATTTGTATTTGATTAAGCTCTTTTAATTTAATATGAAATATCAATTACATTAATGCATATTTAAATAAATATCAACCCTCGTTTATTTAATTAAATTATATTTAATTTAATATATTTTTTTGAGAGAATTTAATTTAATATTTGTTTCGATGTTAGTACAACATGTATATGATCATGTAAGTTCTCGTAACATTGACAATAATATTAAATTGTATATTTAGTATTATAAACAATAAACAATATCTAGCAAGATATAGCTGTTATCCAAGTGGCGAGAATGTCATATAGCCTGATTAGATCTTTTTGTGATAATGATCATGCGTATAATTACTATTTTGCGCTCATGTCTATATTGAGCACAAGACATAGACCGTGTTACCCCTGTCCAGGTCAATATTGGGATTATAAACATTTCTCCTTTTATACAGGAAGGAAATATTTCATCTAAGTCACTCATGTCCCTTAACATGATTTCTGGAGTACTCATCCTTTTATGGACAACATTTGAACAAAAAAAAAATATTCGACTCATACGTCTAGGGTATATAGTGATCTCAGGTTGAATGACGACATAAATCATTGTCACTATGAGAATATCTTATGACGCATTATATAACTTACTACATAGTATTCTCAAAACGGGTATCCAGTAAAAAATATTACTCGTAATATATATATATACATATGTGAAGACTTGATAACTTTTTATCCATGACCTTTAACATGTGGTCGTCAGTCTACCCATAAAATAGTCTTTATGCCTTACTCGTAATACATATGTAAAGACTTGATAACTCTTTATCAATGAATTGTGATATGTTCCATTAAACTAGAGCTGTCAAAACGAACTATCTGGCCCGCGTTGAGCTGGCCCATTCCGGGCTCGGGCTTTGACGGGCTTGGCCAAAAAGGTCCGGAAGATAAACGGCCTCAAAAATATTTGCCCAAGCCCGGCCCTTTGCGGGCTACGGGCTTTCGGGCCAGCCCGGTTACTTAAAGTTTTTAATTAAAAAATTACACTAAAAAATACCAGTTAATGCTAAAGTTTCCAAATCACCAATGTTAATTTGTCATATGCCAAATATTACATATAAAAGTAGACATTGTCAACAAATCGACAATAATACAATCCTATTAAACTATATTTAGCAGCCTAAACATAAACTAGATATGGCAGCGTCACTGTATTTTAAACATTCAACACTCCAAATGTGAATTTTGTCTTTTATATTTGCAAACATTAATAAAATTAACTTATTCAAAAAAAAAATTAATAAAATTGACTAAGCATTATCATTAACGTGATGGTCTTTAATTTCTTCTTCCACTCACAATATCACAATGTAACCTTAAGGTTCATCTTCTTCCTCCACATAATTAAGAACTTTCACAAATGTGTACAAAATAGGGACGAGACATTGGAGCACTAAACAAACACAGTTGTGAACCGTAAATGTGATGTGATACACTGCTCACCCAGCACAAAACACTTACGTCCAGCTGAAATTACCAATTTACCCCTGCGCTACTTAAGTAACGCAGTGTGAGTTAACTCACGCTGAAAATTAACACTTGCGTGAGTTAACTCACGCAAGTGTTAATTCCAGCGTGAATTAAGTTGCGCAGCGCATGTTAAGATGCACTGATTTTAACACGTGCGTTACTTAACTAATGCAGGGGTATTTTCAGCATTTCAACTGAGCGCGAGCGTTTTGTGCTGGGGGAAGAGCATAAATCTTGTATTAGTGTTAAACTGTGAATAGATTATGTGGTTGGGCTTGGGCAGCACTATTTTATTTTATTTGAAAATTGTTGTATACACATTGAATATAGCTGGAAAACACCTATAAAAGACTTAAACACCTATTATTATTATTATTATTATTATTATTATTATTATTATTATTATTATTATTATTATTATTATTATTATTATTATTATTATT
>Ga0228711_1009435_pt1 | contig 13245 bp, 6 predicted proteins | sample MedpolnodulmetaG_2_FD_177996 | JGI IMG/M metagenome (GOLD analysis project Ga0228711, IMG submission 177996) | Root nodule microbial communities from Medicago polymorpha collected in Santa Monica, California, United States - brown nodules | ecosystem: Host-associated > Plants > Roots > Nodule...
AAAAAAAAAAAGTTATAAAAAATATAAAATAAAAAAATATATTTTTTTTTTTTTTTTTTTGACAAGAAAACGTAGTTGAAGAAGTCTATGATCATTGATTGACTAAAGAGAAATTTCAAGACATTTTCCCTTTCATTCAACAATAAATAAACAAATAAAACAAAGACATTTAAATTTGAAGAATAATTAATTTAATAAAAACCCTAAAAAAGCAAAAACTCAACACCTTCTTCAAAAATCAAACCTTTCCTCTTTTTGTATCAATTCAACTCAGTCGTACGGAACGTTCAACTCGCCGGACTTAGTCATCGTCCGCCGCCGCCACTAACAGGTTTTCATTTCTCTTCTATCTATAGCTTTTTTCATTAAGCTATTCCAACGCGATTTTGTGTTAAAGAATAAAGATAATCGCGTTGTAAATAAGCTGAACTTATTTCCCACCGCGATTCTGTTTTTATCTGCAATTTCGTTATTTTGATTTGTGTCAAGTAAGAATAGAAGCTTTTGTAGTTTGTTAAAGTTAAGAGATTTGAGAAAAGGTGCATTTTGGAATTGTTGTTGACTTTATTGTTGACTTTGATTATTGGGTGTTATGAGTTAGATTGGTTTTGATTTAGCTTGTTTTCTCTTAGAATGATATCACAGATTTGATGTTGATCAATTTGAAGAAAATTTATATCTATTTGTTGCATTATAAGTATCATTATTGGTAATGCGTAGTTTGTAAGAAAATGATTAGTTGCGACGATTTCTATAGTGAAATAATGTGTTAAGACTAAAATGCTCGTAATAGTTTGTAAGACTTAGTTCAACTGACAAAGCTGATATTGTTAAGCTGGATACCTTTCACCTGTGTGTGAGTTTTCGGTGGTGTTTGCAACTTCGTCTATAGAGAAAAAAACCCGCATTAATTGTCAACTTCAGATAGTGGCACGGTGTGATGCAGCGGACGCAAAACTATGATACTGGGATAGCGTGTGGCATAATGATTGGTATTTGAATACTTTATGGACAGATTACATGATTAGTTAATACTATAAACACGTAGGTACTTTGAATTTAGCTAAAATAACTCCAAATTTATGAAAAGAACTGTATCGCACTTCCGTGAACTCCGGTGCTCCACTTGCATCTGGCCTTACAGTAGTGGCCAGATACTGTCTCACGCCACACCGACGCGATCGCACTGCTAAATAGAGCTATTGGAAATCTTGACATTTAATGGCTACTATAACTTCACACTTTTTCCTTTAAAGCAATGAATTCACTTTAGCGGAGCCATATTGCACGCTATCATACCCAAATTTCTTTCTTGAAATTAAATAAGAACAATGTAAGGGTTGAATTATGGATTGAGTGATATTTTACTTCTTCGTTGGATCTATGTGCAGGCTACTACTATTTTCTTGATGTGTTATGAAGATATCGTTGTTGAAAATGCTTGTTGACAGCATATCCTCATTTTTGCATTCATCATTTTCTGGAAACATGAACTCAGAAACAGTCTCAAAATATTACCAGAAGACAGAAGAGATACTTAAGTTGTTGAAGCCGATCATTGATACTTTTGCTAATTCCGAGCCAGCGTCCGATGAAGTGCTCAGTAAGACATTCGAAGAACTTGGTCATGCTGTTGATGACGTAAAGGAGTATGTTGAGAATTGGCACCTATTGTCTAGCAAAGTTTACTTTGTAAGTCTCATAATGTCTTAACTTTTGGAGGACATACTTACCTTTGTTGTTAATTTTATATAAAACGATCTGAGCTTCTACTATGCGGCAGTTATCCTTGTCTATAATATGACTATGCATATAATAAGTTTTAGGATAAATGTCTTCAATATTTTCGTGTTGTGGTTTGCTAGTAAATCATGTTCTATACTGCTGTCTTAAAGACTATAGAGGAACACAACTATGATAACATTGGTTTATTCTGTTATGTTATGTCTCTCTGTTCTCACAACCTTCCTTTCAGCAGTACTTCATGGTGTTTCACTTTCTGCTTAATACATGCTTGGCCTTTTGTTTGCTGTGCGCACCTATATTGTAATTGTTTTTTTCTTGTTTTTTTCAAGTTTTTTTTTTTTTTAAATTTTTTAATTAAAAGTTTTACTTGTGAAGAATTAAAGGTTCAGGTCCTTCAGGGCCCTTATAATTTAAAAGACGGGATGGTGTTAATTTTGTTTAGAGGTAAGAATAGAGATGTGGACCATGTGTTGGTGGTGGTTACGACAACATGGTAGCTTGCTTGTTACATCGAGACTGCAGTTTTTTTAATAGTGGTCTGTATTCTATCATGATCTCATTTCCAATGTACTTTGCTTGGTCATTCTGTTCTCTTCAAAAATGTGTTTCTCTATCATTTTAAGATCCCTAAAAAAAAAAAAGAACTCCACGATCCCAGTGATCCTTCCCATCTTTAACACAGACCATTGTGGTGCGAACCTCCCGGTTTGTGGATTCCCCTCGGTTGTGACCTCCCCCGCCATAGTTTGACTTTTCATCAAACTTGGGTTCCACCGCTTTTGCCAAATTCAGTAGTCGATGTCGTGAGACCGAACCTAATGTGATAAGGCTTCGGACACGTCCCAAATTCCTTCTTTTAACCCATGGATAAAGTACCCGAGAAATTGTTCATCAGACAGACGAGGTCCTTGGGAAGTATGGCGCTCAAAATCTTCCATGAAGTCCTCCACATTGCCCTCTTGTTGAAGAGAGGCTAGTTGTTCAAACACATTTCCATTGCACATGACACCGTAACATTCCAACAAAGCATATTTAAACCCCTCCCAAGTGAGTCCCTCATTTTCCTCCATCAAAGCTTTGAAAAAGTCAACGGTTGAACCATCAATAGAAAGCTGTGCCAAGTTGACCTCAATTTCTGGACGAGTATCTTGGAACGAAAATATACTTCCGCCCTCGCTATCCTTCCGGCCAGATCCTCACTGGAAAACATTGGCCGCTCAACTTTCTTGTCCGATAGATGAAATTTGTCCATAGCATTGTCTTGCAGTCTCGTCACTTTGGGATTCGGTGACAGCAACGAGTGAATTCCACTTGATTTCCCTTTCCCACAGTTCTCGCCGGCATACCCTGTTTTTCCTCCGTCCCGCGAGCTTTGCCGCTGCCTTGGCAGAGTTGTGCTCATCTCTGACTTCGGACAACCTCTCAATCATCTTGCGTGAGTTCCTCAGCGATGTTTCCCTTCCCTATGTACGATTTCTAAAAACTACATAATTTGTGAACTAAAGATGCAACAGAAAATAATGAATCAATCGTGAACAAACAATTGAGGAAAATGGTGTATTATTGATGATTGAAGGATAATAGTAGTAGTAGCAGATGATCTCTCTAGGTACTCCTAGAGCTAGGCTCCACTCAGAGCAAATATCTATCTCTGGCCGTAAATAGAATCTAATTCCATCATGCCCTCTATCTCTTAAGAATTTCCCTTATATACCCGATATCAAGAATATTCCCTTATTTAACCAACTCTTCAGTCAACCTAATCTTCTGCTGCTTCCTTTCATAAACCCTCCATATCTTGGGTTTTCCCATAATACACTTGTAATTAATAGCATTCCCATCAGTCTCTATCATGTATGTAGTGTCTCAAGAAGAGCAACATTTTAAGATTGGAAGTTGCAGCTTGCATAAATTTAGTTCACATCTTTATACAGTTTTCCACATCATCATATTTAATCGTCTGACTCTTCAAATTGTTATCCATAACAGACAATTCCTATTATCCTATCTTGCTTAGTTTCTAGTTTCCATCTGTCAAATATTTGTGTGACTTGTGAACTCTCTTATTGAAAGATTCCGCGTGTCATTGTTTTGGTTAGTATAGAATGTTTTTGTTTCTTCTCAATCCCTTTAATCTCTTTGAGAAGACAAATTGGTCATAGATGATGGCTTGTTGAGTCATAGAAAAATTTACGGTACAGATGTTGAGCTAAATCTAATAATATAGAAATAGTTGAGTTTGTGTGTAAAAACATAGTTTGTATAGCATAACCCTTTTTTCCAGGACAATTGATTGCCATAAATAACTCCTTCCGAAATTGTTGCCATTTCCTTTCTCTCCTCTCCATCATGAGATGCGATTAGGTTAAAAGTGTGCAATGTGCAAGCATCTTTGCTTGAGATGGTTTGCCATCTGTGTAGAAGCAGAACATGCTTTTTATTGTGCTTGCATATTAAATGCATTCCAATTTCTCACTATTTTCTCTTTTTGATGACTAGGTTATGCAAGTTGAACCCTTGATATCTAGGATTTGGACTTCAGGTCTCAAGGTCTTGCAGCAGCTGAAGGCTTCAAAGCAATTTCCCAATGATGAATTGAATTCTGAACATTTGGAGGTAATGTATTCTATTCTATTCTATTAATCTACTTAGAAATTTAAGATTCCCGGTTCAATTGGATTTATATATTCATTATATGAAATAAACTTTGGATGTATGGTTTAAATTTTAAATTGCAGCACTGTGTTCAGAAACTTAAGCTTTTGGGATTTGAAGAAACCTCATCTGTAATTAAGGAAGCTCTTATGGAACAACTAGATGATGCAGGGCCCAGTTCAGAGGTCCTGGAAAAAATTGCTGATAGCCTGGGCCTAAAATCTAATGAGGAGGTTCTGATTGAGGCTGTGGCCCTAGAAAAGTTGAAGGAGAATGCTGAACAGACCGAAAAGACGGCAGAAGCTGAATACATTGATCAAATTATTGCTGTTGTAACTCGTATGCATGAGCGCCTTGTTCTGCTTAAGCAATCTCAGAGTAACAGTCCAGTTCCAGTACCCGCTGACTTTTGTTGTCCACTTTCTTTGGAGTTGATGACTGATCCAGTGATCGTTGCCTCAGGGCAAACCTATGAGCGGGCATTTATCAAAAACTGGATTGATCTTGGTCTTACTGTTTGTCCAAAGACACATCAGACTTTGGCGCACACCAACCTAATACCTAACTACACTGTAAAGGCACTAATTGCAAACTGGTGTGAATCAAACAATGTGAAGCTGGTTGATCCTATAAAGTCCACAACCTTAAACCAAGCGTCTATCCTTCATGGGTATATGGAGTCTGGTACAACCAGGGAATCTCCTGTTTTTCCTCATTCCAGGAGCAATCTGCCATCCTCACCGGAGTCGGCTCGCTCTCGTTCTTTTAATTCACCAGGTAATAACATACCTTCTTCTGGTGGTATCCAGCGAGAGGGAACATCACCTTTGCACCCACGTTCAATTTCAGAAGGTTCCTTGAGTGGCATAGTTAATGGGCAGTATATGGATGCTGCTAGAACATCACCCACAGGTTTAGATGACAGGTCTGCTAGCTCAGATGAAAGCAGTATCGATTCAATGGGCCAACCATCTATATCACCATCTAGAAGGGAATCTTCCGGTGCCTTCAGCTCCGAACTATCTCAAAACCATGTTAGAGCTGTATCTGATTCTGGTGCATTTTCTGATGCAAATTTTCAAGAAACACAAGGTGATGACAGCAATGCTTCTCAGCTGTCAACAAGTCCAGGCTACAGTAGAGATACTTCTGGCGAATTAAATCCAGTATCAGATGCTTCTGGTTCTGCTCCCATGCCATCTATGCAGAGAGAACCTGAGTTCCCACCCCGATTGATGGAGGCAAGGTCTAGAAGCCAAGCTATATGGAGGAGGCCATCAGAAAGGCTTGTTCCTAGGATAATATCATCTTCTGCTATTGAACCAAGAGTTGATCTTTCTGGTATTGAGGCACAGGTTCGGAGTTTAGTTGAGGGCTTGAGGAGTACTGATCTCAATATTCAGAGAGAGGCAACTTCAGAAATCCGCCTTCTTGCTAAGCACAATATGGACAATCGAATTGCAATTGCAAATTGTGGATCCATTAACATATTAGTTGACTTACTTCAATCAGCTGATTCAAGGGTCCAGGAAAATGCTGTTACAGCACTTCTCAACTTATCAATCAATGACAACAACAAAACTGCAATTGCAAATGCCGGTGCAATTGAACCTCTGATACATGTTCTTGAGCACGGGAGCCCAGAAGCCAAGGAGAATTCAGCGGCCACTCTTTTCAGCTTGTCGGTGATTGAGGAAAACAAGGTTAACATAGGGAGGTCTGGGGCAATTAGGCCACTTGTAGATTTATTAGGGAATGGAACTCCAAGGGGAAAAAAAGATGCTGCCACTGCTTTGTTTAATTTGTCAATATTTCACGAGAACAAGAATCGGATTGTGCAAGCTGGTGCCGTGAAGCACCTTGTGGAGTTGATGGACCCAGCGGCAGGAATGGTTGACAAGGCTGTTGCTGTCTTGGCAAATCTTGCCACAATTCCAGAAGGAAGAATTGCAATTGGTCAGGAAGGTGGGATTCCTGTTCTAGTGGAGGTTGTTGAGTTGGGTTCTGCTAGAGGAAAGGAGAATGCAGCAGCAGCTCTTCTACATCTTTGCTTACACAGTAATAGATTCTTAAGCATGGTGCTACAACACGGAGCTGTACCGCCATTAGTAGCTTTATCACAGTCAGGCACACCAAGGGCCAAAGAAAAGGTGCGGTTCTTTCTTTATAGTTTCATATTTTAGTTGCCTTTTTTATGTTTCCATTCTTACAAAAATGGTGATGGTTTTTGTTATATATTTAGGCCCAAGCTCTCCTTAATCAATTTAGAAGTCAAAGACATGGGAATTCTGGGAGGGGCTGATCTTGAATTCATAGCCGCTTGTGCTATCCAAAGATTTTGAATTAACCCCTATAGAACGTCTCTAATTTATACATTACATGGTGCAAATAATGTGTGTAAATGTCTTTTGTATTGTTTTTGCTTGATTGTAAAGGGGAGAAAATATTTATGGAGGATTGATTGTGTCCTCTTATGTAAAACATTTCATTGTAAGAATTATACATGTAAGTCTAGCATTTGTTGTAACGAAAAAATGTCTAGTTTTTCTTGCTGTGCTAGGATATGATGGTTGTTGATCAATAAAATTATTTGGTTTATATAGTCATGTCTGAATTGTCTCTTTCAATTATACGGATGATTTAGAACTTAGAAGCAGGCAAGGCAACCCAAGTTGAAGGACACATTGCATGAAATGGTACTTGATAAAAAAATGTATACACATTTCTTGGTGATGAAACAATTAGGCCTTGACAACCAACGTAAAACTTTGTCGAATCTCTATAACATGATAGTTTGCTGTTACAAAATACTTTTGTTGCGACAAAACAGAAGCAGAACGTATAAAAGAGATCATTACCTACTGATTTGTCCTCATCCACACTTTATGCCTAGGTTTTTGTTGTTATACCCACCCTTTCTGCCTAGGGTTTTTGTTGTTTCACGGATTCATAGGTTTGATAAATTTAGTTGTACAATTTGAACTTATGGAACTTAAACCATATCAATACTCTTCATTTGTTTCAGTTTCATTAAATCCTCGATTGTTGCTTTTTAGTTCCTATGTGTATGGTAACCAAGCAATAGAGGTCATACAGTCATACCAATAGTTCCTACGGTTGGCTTAATAAGATCTCATTTGAAGTAGATGTGTAGCCACCACAGCCAATTTTGTGTACATCACTACTCTGGTTTTTGAAAATAGTGTGGAAAGAAAGTGAAAGAAAAGAAAGAAAATAAAGCAAGTAGAAAATGAGATGATTATACAATCAATTGATAGCAGGACAAGATAAAAAGGAAGTTGGTTAAAACAGGTGCGTTTTATTGTTTGGCTGTGTAAAGTTGAAATGAAAGAAATTAATATTATGGATGTGTTTGATTCCTTAAAAAATTAAGGATATGACATTGATAACTCTAATTGTATGGTGTTTGATTTGTAAAACTTTTTCAGGGAGATGACAAAGTGGAGGCAAGGGACATGCAAAAAACTGAAATCCTTGTCCCTCACCAAACTACAACACAACTTTTTGTCCTACGTACAAGTTGTCTAAAATACTAAAATATCATTTTTCCACCAAAAATCGTTTAAGACCAATAATTATTCAATACCACAAAAATTTGCCTTGTGCTGTGTTGTTATGTGTTGTATTGTTATGTTTAGTACATACTGTTTTGCATATCAAATGCACCATATTATTCGGTTTATACATCAACTATTTGAATTCTGCTCTTCTCCCAACACAAATTGCTGGTTCACATACAAACTTCTCAAAATACCCCTGCATGAGTTAACTCACATTAGTTAATAATTCCAAAAGCATGAGAAATTTTCAAAGCATAATCATGTTTGAGCTTACTGCGTAGTCATTCAATGAAAAAGAAGATGATGAGGTGGAGTTTTGGACAAACAACACATGTTAAGACATCATATGATAAGATGACTATAACAGCACATGTTTGAGCTTTGGGAATTATTAACTAGCGTGAGTTAACTCACGCAGCGTGACTTAAGTCACGCTTGTATGAGAACGAGCAATTTGTGTTGGGAGAAGAGCAGTGTTCCAACTATTTTGCTACAACATCTTACTTTTGTATGATTATTTTGATATGGAAAAGTGGTGGCCTCTCATAGTTTTACACCGACAGTATTATATGATCATTAAACTCAAAAAGTAAATGTTATAAACACTTCAAGTCTTGAGCCTTGCCGAAAAATAAAATAGATTAGATATTATACTGAAAAGTAAATGTTATAAACATATCCATAATACAATTTTAGGTTTAAGTGAACTTACAATTTTGCAAATGGAAATCAAGGTGCCTTCCACTTTATACATATCCATAATACATCAACCCTTGTGATGATAATTTATTTCATAACATAACATGATTATACCACTATATTTTAAATTGAAGAACTGAAAAATACATAATTTTTGTAACATATAAAATCACTTGTCTCTTCTAATTCAATCTCCTACAATTCTTCCTAATCTCCCCTTGTTTCCCAGTTAAAGGCTTATTGTTTCCCATCTTAATCATTGCAGCTACAAAATCAGAATCAAAGGCCTTTTCATTCTGGCTATAAGTTTTAACAAGTGAATCAGTGGATCCACCATTGAAGAGTACTTGATCAGAATGAAGTAGTCCTCTTTTGATGATGAGATTCTTGTAGTAATTGTTGTCAAAATGTGTTGGAGTTCTCAAGTCTAGATTTGCTAGATTGTTGTCTCCTGAGCCACTTGTCTTAGGACATTTCTTTTGCCTTATCTTAGCAAATGTACTATCAATGTTGCTGTCGTTGTATATGTGGCCTCTGAAACTTGTACACCTTGCTCTCCCTATTGTGTGAGCTCCTGAAAACCACATAAAATATCATGAATAGACTCATTCAATAATGTCCCTTTTTTTGTAGGGTTTTCTTCTTCTTCTTCATCTTATCAATAAAAATATATAATACTTTTAAAATAAAACTGTTTTTATCTAGATGGATACTATTGTGTTCACCGTCAAAGATTCATAGGATTTTCAAATGGCATAGTTGGAATATGTTCTTTTACAGAGGGTAAACCAAAAATCCGCTCAACTGTTTTAACCCAAAAAATTACGGACGCTTAGCTACCTGTATGAATCTTGTTCGCTGTTATTTTATTTGATTTATACAATTGTTTGCTAGTTGATTTTTCTTTTTCTTTTCTTTTTTTTTAATTTTTTTTAAAATTGTTAGTTATATTTTTCTATTATTTGAAATAAAAGTGGTTGTTAGTGGTAGTTGGTTTTCTTTATTTTCCCAAACTTAGAAGTTATTATGGAAGATGAACACATCATCTCAATTGGTTAAACACAATTTTCATTCTTTTTTTCTTAATTGCATGGCTTTAAGCTATTTATTTATGATCATGACCTGACTTTAGATTTAATAATAGACGTTCACGCCATATAACAATTATGTAGTTGTTTTCCTTCAAAATAAATTAAAATAAACTATTTAGTTGTTTAAATGTCACATCCTTGATTATTAGTGGTTGGTTAAAACAGTTGTTACATGCAAAACCATAACTAAATCGTGTCTCCCTTCTAAAGAGACAAAAAGATTAATAATTGTTTTAATTTTCAAATAATGGAAGAAAAAGGTGAGAAATCAAAAAGTGAAATATTACCAGATAAAGCAACCATGTCCTTGGCAGAAAGTCCTTGAGCTTTAAAAGTTGAGATAAGGGTAGTTAGGTTAGATGTAGGAGCTGGAATCACCCCAGTGTTTGCAGCAGTGAAGTTAGCTGTCCTTGAATCTCTTCTCCCAACCTTTACCTTCCAAAAAGGACCTCCAAGCTACAAAATACAATTAAATATATTATGAGAAAACAAAATAAATATATTATGGACCATTAATTATTTCACAAACAAAAAATAAATAAAATTAGTGAGGGAAATTTAGAGAGGAAAAACGTGAAATCCCTCTCTAATTCTGCACTAAATTTTGCGACCAAAAAATTTGTGAGCGATTTTATTTTTTCTGTCACTAATTTCCTTTCCTAATTTTGCTTTTCTCAATGGTATTTAATGAAAAGGGTAGCATTACTCTTTTGGTCATTTAATTTCATTTTGAATTTAATTTAATCCTTTGTGTTTGTTTGGCTAAGAGATTAGTCTCATATTCTCAGATGATAATAATGATGACCTAATTGGATTTGTTGATGACTTTCTTCTACAACATTTTGGATTCTGGTTTGTGGCACCTATGATATAGGGATTTGGATTCCATGCTATGACTCAAGGACACCGTTACATATTCAGGCCGTCAGATCTCAAATTCACGACCGTAATCATTCATTATTAGTTTGTCAATAGGATAGTCTGAGTCGTTCAATCTCTGATTAACAACCAAGATGTAAAATTATTAGCAACGACATGTGTTTTTTTTTAATGCAACGAGCATACTAGACTTATATAAAATTTGAATGTATCTTTGTCAATGACTTAGACCTTTTGCACTATCATGGTTTTAAATTGCAGTATTCAACCACAATTGCATTAGCATTGGTCATATTTGCACAAATTGTGGAAATATGATGATGATGTATTACATGAAAAAAGACTAATATCAGTCATCAACCGTAAGCTAGAAACTATCGGTCATTAGCCATCATCTATAAACTATCAGCTAGTTTATCATTTATCCGCTATTTTTAACAAAGAGCCTTATTGAAACTGAAAATCAAGTTAAAGTACTAAAAGTATAATCTAACCCTAAAAATTGTCAATTATGTTTAAAAATTAGTGATAAAAAAGTTGCTAAAATTCAGTGTTAGTAGATTGGTTTTGAAGTACTTACAATCACAACAGAATCACGAGCAGTAATGGCCACTATATCAGCACATGAGACCACACCGGGGCATATTGCTTCCACCTTAGATTTTATAGCATCAATTACTTCATAACCTCTCACAGAATTGTTGTTAGGAGCTGCAGTTTTCTCTCCTTTGAAGGATGAAGTGTCATCAAGTAGTATTGACCCATCACAACCCTATTTTGTTTTTCAAGCAGCATGATAATTATGTAACTATTGGAAAAGATTATAGAGAAGCATTCAATAAGTAATTAGATCAAAAATTTAAATATTTTGAACGAGAACTATTAGTATTGTTAATATTATGTTGAGAACGATGTTCAAACTCTCGACCTTTTTATCACTACTACTAACGCATCCGAACTAGTAAACCAACCTTCCTCAAACCTCACTTATAAGTTGTTTTCTTTCTATATAAGTAATTCATTTTTATTATCCACTATAAAGAAATGAAAATTAAGTATGTTGCTAAGGAATAATATTTAAAACTTTATTTTTCTTCAAAATTACAACTGTTGATTTTTTATGAGAAAGTAAAAAATTAAATAAGTGAAAACAATAATGGATAAGAGGTTTCTCATTTTCCTTTTTTAAAAAAAGAGGTTTCTCATTTTTAAAATAAGAAAACCATATTTGAAGAAAAATTAATTAACTAATTTTTTTAAGGGAAAAATTAATTAATTAATCATAACTATTGATTAAAGATGAAAAATCAATATTTAATATTGAAAATTTTCATATTATATTATAGTAGTATATCCTTGAGCACTTGTGTATAACATGTAATAATCAAAACAAGGTTCAAATGTAACAAAAATAAGAAAGCAAAAAAAAGTAACAAAAAAAGCAACCAAAAAAACAAGGCTCAAATTTAAACATTACTTGAAGTATTGAAGGATCCATCATCCATGTGCATGTAACTATCTATCTATCTATATCTATATATCATTAAAGATTTCTTTCAAAAAAAAATATCATTAAAGATTAAAGTGAGTTATATATATGACCTTTCGAGCCATTAGGTTTCGGTAATTTTACGTGTCCATCTTTTTTGGGACAAGTTTTGACGTGTGCAGTTGGTATGGCATATCCTCTAAATATCAATAGCTTGAAAAGTGATTGAAAATATCTCGTCATCATACAAATGTCAATGATCAATAGCATATACAAGATAATAAAACAAAAATGCATGTACTAGTCTATGTAGGCAGAATTTTATATTTACAAACGTTTTCATTGTTAAAGGAAAGATAATACTCTTAAAGATGCAAATTATAGATATTTTTTGAGCAACAACTCGAAACCTAAAATCTTTCCAAAAAAAGAAAAAAAAACTCGAAACCTAAAATGGTTACCCTCTGGCCAAAGTCACACACCACACCACTCAAGAGATTTTAGTATAGAAAGCATTTAATAGTCTTTTAAAATTGTAAAGATCGATTAATTTAGTTTTCCGAATTTTTGAAATAGCATTTAGTCACTTAAATTAAAAACTATCATAAATTGAATCATTTTTCTGAATCTTTGTACAACGATTTTAAACATTCTATGCTTGTTTTGATGAAGCAAAAGACTATTTAAGCCAGCATGTGTGTCTTTATTTTTATTTTTTAATCAAAGCATGTGTGTCTTTCAATGATTTTGATATATGTTTAGTAAATAAATATTTTGATTGGAGATGCTAAATTCATTTATATTTTTCTATTAGTTAAGTGACTAATTGCTATTTTGTAAATTTTAATTAGAACCTTCAAATTTCAAAGAATAAAAATGTCTATTTACCATAGAAGCAAAAAAAATAGATGACGATTATTCATACCTCGGCCATCCTTATTTATAAGCATTCATTGTATTTGTTAACATATATCAAGAAAAGTTGACAGCGTAATGAATGTATATTTTTTTAATGACATACATATATATATATATATACATATATATATATATATATATATATATATATATATATATATATATATATATAAAAAAAAAAAAAACA
>Ga0228711_1009441_pt1 | contig 13240 bp, 4 predicted proteins | sample MedpolnodulmetaG_2_FD_177996 | JGI IMG/M metagenome (GOLD analysis project Ga0228711, IMG submission 177996) | Root nodule microbial communities from Medicago polymorpha collected in Santa Monica, California, United States - brown nodules | ecosystem: Host-associated > Plants > Roots > Nodule...
ACCTGGTAAAATACAAAGCTGTGTTCATCTTCCTGAGATTCTTCTGTCGACAACAGAGTCATTTGTAGATGTTTGCCAGACCATATACTAGCCTAATTAACAATATTGTGTAATCAGAAATCAGAAAGAATATATATTCCTGAAAAGGTTAGGAGATATAAAAGTGCGTTGAAGTGTGTATATGAATAAATAGAAAGTAAAAACAACACAGAAGTAAAGAAATACCTTGACTCCAAGAGTGAGAGTTTGCAGTAAACAGCTGGGTAGGTTAAAATCTATGTTTTTTAAGGCGACCTGTAGAATACTTCTGTTTAGCATGCATTGGGTAACATCCAAACATGTGAAAGTTTCCCAATTGGTCGAGCTTGCAGTTAAGGTGGAAGCAACAATGCAAACAAGTAGTAGAGTACTGAAATAGGATACAAGTACCATTGTTTAATAATTTGGCACTTACTTATCATTAAACTTAAACCAGTTTTGTCCATTGCGGAAGTGGAAAATAGAGATTTCAAATTTGTCCAAATTCCAATACGCAAGACGGCAACAGTGTCATGGCACCGCTATAGTTGCTATTTCACAATATTTTATACTTAATTGCATATCGTAGAACAGTAGCAATTTGATCAAATTCTGCTCTCCAATAGTGCTACAGCGCCGTTTTTTAACAACACTTAAACAAACATCAATCTAAGATTTATATATTGATTGGTTTCCATGCAATATTACCATTCCAAGCCTGAGCCCCGATGACAACCATCAATAGTGTCAGCCTTACTTACTTCGGATTAGTAGGAAGGAAATTAAAACCAACAGCTAACAAATTTGTGCTAATTCGTTTCAGACTAATCTTCAAGATCAAAAGATTGACTGTGTATCATAATTCAAGTCAAGTTGTGTCAAATCTTGCAAATAGACATCATATGAATGGCATATGTTGTTCTTATGTGCACACACCAATTACTAAACATGGTTATCTCACTGCTCGACCATCTTGGATGAGTGTGCATCACGCAACTACACGTGCATGCACGAATTCAGAAAGGCTAACACATTTTTCCTTGATTAAGACCTTGATTTAGAAATTTACAATTATGCATAAACAATAAGATTCCAAACAAATTTACAATTATGTATAAACTAAACAGTCTTGGTTTGATGACTCTGTAGTCGCGTAGATTACTTTCAGTGTAAATTATTTTGAATGAGTTAATTCTACAGTAATTACTTACTAAATACGTTCGGAATTCTGTCGAAAACTTACATTTGACTCTGAGCATTTTATGACCAAGCATACATTTACAGTTTCTTAAGTGTAAACTAAACATTTTTTTTTTTTGGCAAAAGTGTAAACTAAACATACACCAAAGGTAATAACAATAAAATGAGTTTTATTTGGCAGTGCTGAGCAAAATTACTTTGAAGTGCAAAATAACAAAAAAAAAAAATATATATAAAAATTTAGTTTGACATATTGTGTAAATAAGTATGAAGCCCTGACACATGGACATTGGTAAAATTTTGATAAAATGACATAATTCAATATAATCGCATGTGTCGTGTCGGACACGGGGACACGCTTTCGATAAGAAGGGTCGGTGCCACAAGTTAAGTAAGCAACGAAAAATGTGTGAACTGAAAGTATTATTAACTAACGAATTTAATAATAATTAACCGTAATAATAAATTAATCAGAATCTCTAATAATTGAACAGATTAATCTAACAATCATAAAAAATCAGTGACATAGAACGTAACAAACATTGAAGAAGATGAAGTGAAGAAAGGATACTACAAGGCAATTCATGACGGAAGCATGATCGGATTCAGAAGCTTCTTGAAAGCTTAAATTTCCTAGATCGGTGAACAATTGAACACGATCTTCAACAACCTGCAATGAAAATGAAAGCAAAACGAAGTGGAAATTTTAGCGCGAAACCCTAAAATTCGTGAACAGAATGAAAAGGTAGTTGATGAATAGAAAAATTGAAGCGAGAAATGGAAGTAGCTTGCCTCGGAGGATTTAACGGCGGCGAGTATACGGTGGATATCGGCGCCGGAGTTTCCTTCCGCCATTTTTTCACTGTTTGTTATCTTCGTCTTCTCTTTTTTCTTTTTTGATATTTATATTTCGATTTTTGAATTGCTTTGTTGTTTTCTCGTCTGGTTCCGTGCTTTTCCCGCTCTTTTCTCAAGGCAAAATTGGTCAGAACGGGTCGACCGAGTTAATTCAATGTGAACTCTGAACAAATTTAGTTGATTCATATTCGATTTGTACTCATTTCACCCCCTAATATCGAATTACACCTCCTGTCAGCTTTGAGAACAATACACCTATCTCCCCTTCAAAAATAATCCCTAATCTCATATTAAATTTTCAAAATAAAAATAAAAAATCTATTATTCTTTCTCTTCCTCTTCTCATTTTAATTTGATTGTTCCATTTATGACTGAAATAATTTCATATTTTTGTTGATATTTGGATGAACTCACTTTAGTGAAACTAGCTCACAAATGTATTGAAAATTTGATGGTATTAAACTCAACCACGATTTCTAACATGGTACACCCACCATTTATATACACGCACCAAGTCCAAAAGCGTTGGGCGTGATGGTGTATTTAGAAAAACTCAAGTCCCATATCAGATAGATGAGACTTTTGATGAAAGTTTATAAAGAGAAGACAACACTCATCACCTTACAAATTGATTATGTAGGGATGGGTAAGTCCCCAAATTTCACAACCTTCGATATATCTATCCTCTTTTGAACCTTTTCATCCTGTATTTCAAGGATTAAATGGTCTACTTTGTTTTGATTTTATTGTCTACCCTTGACCTATCTCTCCCCTTTTATGCTCATACAACAACTACTCTTGATCCTACGTTTGATGATATTTGGACTTGGAATGGTCCTAATTGATATACCAATGATGTGCGTCACTCTAGAGGGATCTCAATTCTCAATTACAATCTTTGTCACAGATGTCTCAATTGCCGGAAAACTATTATGCATATGTTGAGGGACTCTGAGTGGTTGAACTACTTCATTCCTAATGATGATATTGGTCAAACTCAAGCTCGTTAATCAATTTACCCCCTCTGTCAAATTTTTCTGTTAGTTAACATGACGTTTTGCAAATATCCCACTGAAGTTTTGCACTTATGTGCAAAATGCCCCCTGAACTTGAAAATTTATATTTTTTTTTTCTTATCCTTAAAAGTGGCTGCATTATCATTGAATTGTGGAACATATTAGCTAAGTTTTGACGGTATACAACCATATATTTTCAATGAACTCCATATATTTTTATTAAGGTTTTTTTTTTGTTGAAGTTTTGACTGCCTTTGATGTTTTTCCCTACCTTATTGCAGTTTCAAGAGGCCTTCAGTAGCACTGATGGTCGTATAAAGCTTGTTCATTCCATGGAAGGAATTGTCAAGGGAAGTGAAAAGGCAATGCTATTTTTGCATGCGTAAATATTTGGAAGAGTTAACTGCAGCTCTTGAGGTGTTGTGTTAATTTAAGTTTAGACTTGTAAAAATATTGAAAAATTTGATTCGAGATTGTGCGTCTGTACCATTCACACATGTGATTTTTCACTTCATCTTTCTCTTGCTTCTCTTGATCCAAACCTCCTCAAGGCTGGTTCAAATTGAATGCCAGTGGTTCTTTTAGAACCCCATCTCCTGATTCTTCTTATGGCCGTATTGCTCATGATTTTGAAGGTAATTTAGTCAGGATTTCCAAATAGAGTTGGATTTAGACACATGTGTGGTGGTCAATATATTGTACATTCATGATACTCCTCAGGTTTGCATCTTCTACCTCTTCTTCAAGAGGATCTTTTTCTTCTTCTCCAACTTCCTTATTGAAGAACTTATGTTATTCATATCTTTAAATAAGTTAATAGATTTTTTTTTTTGGACAAAAAATAAGTTAATAGATGTGGCGATTGTCTAGTTAATTTGGGTCGTTTATTTCAAACTAGACTTTCAATTTGATGCTAGTGAGTGAACCTTTTTTCTTCCCTCAAAAAAAAAATTAACCTTTTTCTTTTCAAGTTTTATTTTAGGGATGATGTAAGGGGTATTTGCTTGCCTCATAATTTTATTCATTAACAATGATCCTAATAGCATCCTCTATAATACATTTGTCTAACATCAACAATGATGCATATGTTAAAAGTAACTAACAATATCAACTTTTTATTAAAAACAACAATTATTTAGATTCTTAAGACATTTGTATAAATTTTTAAGACAAATGTATTAAATTTTAACTTGTGTAAACAACATGATACATTTAGATTCTTAATACATTTGTATAAATTTTTAAGACAAATGTATTAAATTTTAACTTGTATAAACAACATGATACATTTGTATAAATTTTAACTTGATTGTAAAATGTACAAGTTTTAATATAAAACATTTGTCATAACATGTGCAAATTTGCATATGATAGAAAAATTCATACACTAATAATCCATTATGATCTTTCACAATTTTCTTACAAGTATGTTCAGTCACCAACAAAAAATAATATCAAATTAGTTCCTCACTTTTTTTTGAATAAAAATTAGCTCTAGCTTATTAAGTGAAGAGAGCACATGCCCGCTAACCTCAAATAAATGTCTTATGTACATTTTTTTTTTTGGAAATGCTAATGAGTGTCTAGACAACTCTTTAAAAAAAAAAAACCTAAAAATAATATGGGAAATGTTAACACGTGTCCTTAGAGCATTGTTTAGTAACTTTAAATAACAAATTTTTGTCAAACTTTATGAAATCAATGCATTGAAAATTGGAGTTTTTGCCTTTTTTAAAGAATAATTTCTTTATTATAAATCCTTAAAGAGTGCCCTTAAGGTACCCGTTAACAAGACCCAAATAATATTTAAAGATCTTAAATAATAAGTTTTCATGAAAATGTGTGTACTTCGTACATTGAAATATGTAGTATTTAACTTTTTTTTAAAAATAATTTCATAATTCGAAATCCTTAAAAATATTCCTATGCAAGATTTGTTTTGTTTTATTAAAAAAAAATTGATATTAAATGATAATTTTCCCCATTTAAAACTACATACTTATATGATGTGGACATAGATAGAAGAGAGAAGAGTAACCCCTTGTTTTTCTCTAACAGACCAAATCCTTTCCGCGCCATTTTAAGCAAATATTCTTCTCCAACATCTCCATTGGTAGTAATCTCCGATCCTCATGGAATTTTTCATCTCTCTCTCTCAACAACGATCTCTCTCTCAAACAAACAAACCCTCTCTTTCTCTTTCCAAATTCCCAACAAAAACAAAACTTCAACCCCCATTTTTCTCTTTTGGGTTCTTCCAACCCTACCGGCCCCAAAACCTTTCATCCCCAACACAACAATCACGTTCACCTTCACTTTATGGACACACAAACAGGTAATCTAATTTTGCTAATTACTCCCTTTTATTTTAGGTTTCACACCATTCCTCTTTTGTTCTTCATAATTTGTTCACAATTTTATATTGCACCCTTGTTTCTTCACAATTTAATTTTAAAAAAAGAAAGAAAGAAATTGGTTCTGCATTATCTCAATTTATATTTTCTTGATCATATCTATATTTCTATAGGGTTTAAATTCTCAAGCTCGAATGGTTAAATGCGGGATGGGCATTGAGAATTTTTTAAGAGTTTATTGCAAAAGGTGGTTGGGTTGAGCTAACTGTATATTTTTCAATCATGAGTAACGAGGACCCTGGAATTTCAGGCTATCAATATAAAGGTACAACAAGTGTTGTGTTTAGTGACATAACGTCTTCTGATAAAGACGATGAAGATAATATATGTCTACAGACCGGTGAAGAATTTTCTGCGGAGTTCTTACGTGATCGGGTTGCTTTAAGGAGACTTCCTGTTATAACTGACCCAGAGCAGCACCTGCCAAACAGATTGGACGTCAATACAATTAATAATAGTAACAATTACCAACTGGTATATGAGAATCAAAATCATGTTCTTGGACTAGGGAGAATGGGTTCTGATAGCAATTTGGATTTGTCAGAGATTGCTTTAGCTAGAGGCTATGTTGCTGAAGTTGATAATAGGGGTCATCATAATAATTTGAGCAGATACCAGTGTGAACAGGGTCTTATAAGACAAGCATCAAGTGTGTTTTCAAGACAATTATCTGGTAGGTTTTCTGACGGAAGTGATCAAGTTTCCTCGATACCAAATACTCCAACCATTTATGCTGTTGAGTCTCCTCGTTCATGCCATCCTTATGGAACAGTATTCTCAGAAGGTTCTTTCTACAAAAAGATAAAGTTTCTATGTAGTTTTGGAGGTCGAATACTGCCAAGGCCAAATGACGGGAAGCTGAGATATGTGGGTGGGGAGACACGGATTATATCGATTAGGAAGAACATGACACACGAGGAACTTACGGGGAAGACTTATGGTATTTGCAATCAAACTCACATTATCAAATACCAACTCCCTGGAGAGGATCTTGACGCTCTTATTTCTGTTTGTTCCGATGAGGACCTTCAGCATATGATTGAGGAGTATGAGGAGCTTGAAAGAGCTGGAGGATCTCAACGACTTAGGATTTTTCTCGTAACTTCAAATGAATCTGAGAGTCCAAATTCTAATGAATCAAGAGTCAATCAACAAAGTGATGTCGATTATCACTATGTTGTTGCTGTTAATGGTATGTTGGATCCAAGTCCGCAAAAGAATTCTAGTGGGATGAGTTTGGCAAGTCACACAAGCCAGTTTGTAAATACCTCTGATTACAACAGTCCACATTTCCATAGGGAATCATCCACATCTGCATTTGATTCAGAGGCAAAGGATTGCAACCCAACCTCTTCAAAGTTGACAAGCATAATGTTAAAACGAGGTCCATATTTAACAGCATTAAATGTACCAGGAAGCTCATTTAATCAAAAGCCTCCATCTCCCATCCGTGTACTGCCTAAAGATCTAAAAATATCTAAAGTTCAGTTATTTAAGGATCAACCATATAATGTTGCTAATGAAAACATTATTCCCTTTGTCGCGGAAAAAGTTTCAGGTGACAACTCTTTGTATGTAGACAATACCAATTTTGTTAATCCGATTGCATATTATAACAATCTTCCTCAAGGGTCTCCATGTGTGAACTGTCATCCTAGTAATCAATATATATTGGAGTCTGACCATGTCAAGAAGTCTAATTCTGAGTTTCATTTTCACAAACAAAGCAATTGTAATGAATTTGTCTCTTCTGCAATTTGTAATCAAAGTGATATAATATTTGAGAGACCTTTAGTTAACAACGAAGGTTCATACCATTTTAACAAGATTGTCTCTCATCATCCTCATGAGTCATCGAGTGTATTTTCGGTGTCTGATGACAGGGATGTATCTCAGTATAGAATGTTGCATGCACTTTCCGACTCAACACTTCTAGAGAATAGTGAGAACTACAAAGGCCACTTGCAATTTCCGCTTAATGTTGAGAGAGACAAATTGTCATCACTAGAAACTTCGAGTTCTTTGGGAGAATGTTCGGTACATCTAGGAGAGATAAATGATGGGAAAGAACGTATGATTTTACATCAAAACTTGCCGACTTTTGGAACAAGCGCTAGTTTCAAGAGATTGTCGGAAATTGGTAAAGAGAACTTACACTGCAAAGATAAAAACACTGGTTGGTTCGATGAAAAAGTTGGAGTTATGCCAAAACACTTACAACACATCTACTACCAACATGGTGCTTCCTCATCTTCACCAGATTTACAAAGCAGTGAATATAATGCATCTGCTGCACCTTTTATCTCTTCACAGTCCATTGGAAGTATGACAGAGCAACCCCATGGTATATCATTAGACACAATCGCTTATGAGTTTTCTGTGACGAGCCAAAATTCATCAACACACCAATATGATATGTCGCAGACAAAAGATGGCCAACCACCTCACCCTGGCTCTTTTGAATTACGGTCTACTGAGTCCCAAACTGACACAGAGTCTACACTAGCTATCTCAGTAAGTATATGATGTAACCTTTGTTTTTTCAAATAAACTGTGATTGCAGATAAGAATATAAGTATTTTCATTTTTTTTAAATTTAGTATCCAGATATGGTTTCTTCTTCACTAAGAGAGGTTGTGGTCCATGACGACAATCCTGCATACTACCAGAACCAAAAGGACGAAAGCATAGTCATTGACAAACAATATTATGAATACATTGATGAATTTTGCATCAATAAGCCAGAATCAGTAGCAGTTGTCAAAGAGACGGTTGATTACATATCTTCAGGTATCCAAACATGCTTACCAGCCGTGTCAAATACAGCGGAAGAGGACAAACACACATCTCCTGAAAAAGCAGGGGTACTGTGTGTTATTCCAGAATCTGAAAGTAAGGTGAGAATAATTTAAAGCTGTCGTGTTGGTGCTTAATATGTGATAACTATGTTATATAATTGACTTGTGGTTATTATCTACAAATGATAGCCTGCAAAAGCTGATAGTGGAAACTTCACTAAGCTTACGGGTGATTCAGAAACATCTGAAATAGAGTCTGAACTTCATGGTTTACAGGTACCAAACCACTAGATTTTGGTGTATTAATGTAAATCTGCATTTCCATCTTTGATATAATAATAAACTCTCAAATTTCATTACTATAGTTTTGTTGACTAATATGAAACATGAGTGATGATAACTGTTGTATTTAATTTCAGTAATATGAGGTTTACATGTAAAGAGATACTTCAAAGTTATTGTTCTGAAAATAACACTTGCATTATTATAATTATATTGTTGTTAATCATACGAAGACTAATAGTGGTCTTCATTAATTGAGCAAATCCTGCTAGGACTAGTTCCACCTGAGATCTAATCTTTCCTCCAATTTTTGGCTTTTTAATTTTTTTTAGTAGAAAGATTGAAAGAAGGCAAATCAAAATCCACAAGTATCTATGTTTAACCCAAATACTTCATGTGTAAAAATATAGATTATTGAAAATGGTGATATCGAAGAACTACATGAGTTAGGATCTGGAACCTTTGGAACCGTTTATCATGGCAAATGGAGGGGAACAGATGTTGCAATAAAGAGAATAAAAAGTAGTTGTTTTGCTGGTAGATTTTCAGAGCAAGAGCGGTTGGTAAGTATCCATTGAGTATAAACAAATTGAATTTATTAGTGTTATTTATTTAGTTTTCCTTTCAAACTCATATTATAAAATTTCTTATAAAAAGTTATTCATGGAAAAGTGCTTCCATGATGAATCAATGGGGAAGGGAAAATCTCATATTTAGAGGCCTATAACACATTAATTCACATATAATTATTTTTTCGTATGAGGTTTCTTAGTTATATGCTTATTGAGTTTGTTTCTCTAGACTAAAGATTTTTGGAGAGAGGCAAAGATTCTATCAACTCTTCACCATCCAAATGTGGTGGCATTTTACGGAGTAGTTCCAGATGGCCCAGGGGGAACATTGGCAACTGTAGCAGAATATATGGTACATGGATCACTGAGGAATGTTCTCGTGAAGAAGGAAAGGTAAGTAAGCTCTCACATATATAGATTGTGAACTGTTAATTAATTTTGAATTCATCACTCCTACTAAAGTATACTCGCACAGAGTACTTGACCGTCGTAAAAGGATCATGATTGCAATGGATGCAGCCTTTGGCATGGAATATTTGCATTTGAAAAATATTGTTCATTTTGATTTGAAGTGTGATAATTTACTTGTCAACTTGGGCGATCCTGAACGGCCTGTATGTAAGGTACTTTGCAGAAGAAACAATTTTTTTTCCTTATGACTTATGAGCATTTAAGACAGTCATGCTTGTAAACATATGATATCATGTCACCTTATTGTAGTCATTTTTTTTATTTAATTATTCAAAATATTTCCCCACTATTGATGCAAAATTAACCCCCATTGTTATCCTGCTCCTGTATTGTCGGGATAATTTTTCTTTTCATTTAGAAACAATTTTGTTTAAAGAAAGTTGTTGGTTTAATATCTTTGGCTAAAATTTGATCATTAGGTTGGAGATTTTGGCCTATCAAGAATTAAACGCAACACACTTGTTTCGGGTGGTGTCAGAGGGACCCTTCCATGGATGGCTCCAGAATTACTGGATGGTAATAGTTCGAGAGTATCTGAGAAGGTTAGTAATTCATGCGTCTATCTGTTTTTTTCTTCAATTTTGACCATTCACTTATATAGTGGATAGAGCAAGTGCTTTCGTGGAGATTGTATTATTGAGCTAACTACTTTTTGTTATCTTTAGGTTGATATTTTCTCATTTGGCATTACAATGTGGGAAATCTTGACCGGGGAAGAACCTTATGCAAACATGCATTGTGGTGCCATCATAGGTAAGGTTTTTCCAATGTTAATTCCAAATTATAGCCTTCATTCAAGTTTTCTATTTTGCTCCTGAGATCCTTTAGAGCTTAGTCTTTTTTGTCATGAATCCGGAATTAGAACGTAAACTTGAAACTAAAACAACAACAACAACAACAATTTATCTAGTTGTGTATATCTTGTTATTAATGTGTTACAAATAATTAATAATCATACTGCTTCATCTCTCTCTAAACATTTATAATTTTCAAAATACATAAGTTTTGTTTGAGTTCTAATTATAAGTTTGTTTCCTACTAATTATTTATTTATTGAAGGAGGTATTGTTAGTAATATGCTCAGGCCATCTATTCCGAAACGTTGTGATTCTGAGTGGAAAAGGTTGATGGAAGAGTGTTGGAGCCCTGATCCTGAAACAAGACCATGCTTCACAGAAGTTAAAAATAGACTTCGTAACATGTCAGCTGCATTGCAGAAAAAGAGGCCGAATATTAGGAACCGGTGAAAGCGTATATTTCATGTATATGAATGCAAATATGAAAGAAAGATGGAAATGAGATTTTTTTCCAGTTGGTTAGTATTGTTTGTATAAAAGTCATAACGTAGAGATATGTTCTAAAAATGAGTAGAACGCTTGGCCAGTGTGCATGCCTCTACGCACGAGGCGGATTAGTAGACTACATTTGGTGGGTTGGAAACCGGTGCAAAAGCAAAAAGAAAGAAGAAAAAAAGAGTAGAAACCATGTATAAACTTCACTGCTTTATTGTAGAATCAATATAATATAATTAACTTCGACAGGCGCATTTAAAATGGAAAAGAAACAGATTTTTGCACCATGGGAAAAGTTCATTTTTTAGCCACCGATATATTAATACTTTAACTCAATGGTTCAGATTTGTTTTTGTTACTAAATGCAACTTTTTGTCATGATACCTGTAACAAAAAAATAATGACCCCACCAATAATTGTTTATATTAAGGACAATGTTAACCATTGCCTTTGTGGCATTGGATAAGGAGATAAAAATAGAAATATAGTATTGGAAAATGGTGAAAAGTGGTAAATTTAACTTTTTAAAAGTCAAAATGTTGTTGAAACCAATGCAAACATGCTACTTTTGACTTCCTTAACCATTGCCCGAGGGCAATGGTTAGCAAGACCCTTATATTAAAAGTTAAAATGGGCTTTTGTGGTGATTCCTTGTAATGCATTGCCCAAAAAAAAAAAAAGGTTTGCCAACATGTACTAAACCATATCTTTAAAAAAAGCTTAAATGCATTTGTGACCCTTTAACTTCTAAAAAATTATGATTTTGGCCCCCTAACAGTTTTACCCCTTAATTTTACAAAATGTTGCAAAGTAACTGAGAAGAGACACATGTCTCAAAATTGAGGGTCTGAGGGCCAAAAGTCACAACTTTTTGTAAATACAAAGAGTCAAAATAGCTTATTCCCCTAAAGATGGAGGGTCAAAATAACATATTTCCCTAAGGTTACATAGTCAAGAGAGCATATTTCTCTAAATATAGAGGAAGATTTTTTTTTATTAGAATGCCAAAATCACAACGTTTTAAAACATAAAGGACGAAAACTGCATTTAAGCAAATACATATACATTTTTTTTTTCAGAGAAGCAAATACATATACATATATTATATTCACTAATATATGGACCCAATAATTTACTGGTTTATAAATTATTTTATATCTTAGGAAAAATAAGTAAATCACCCTTAAATGTCAATTCTTTAATGAAGCAGTAATTAAGTAATTAAATAATGAGGTTGGATAGATCAATTGGTTTGAACTAAATTTTTTAAAAAAAGACTAAAGTCTAAAGTTCAAATCCTAGCTAAAAAAAAACTAACATAATAATTAACATATTAATGTTTACCATTCAAACAAAAAACTTGTATCAATAAAAAAATATCAAATTGATTTTTTAAGAAAAATATACAATTTGATGTCGAATAAGGATCAAAGGAGTTGGAAAAATAAATTAAACGACGACATGCACATATATGGTCGAAACTTCCAATTTAATAATCATGTACGATCAACAAAAAAGTTAGATATAAAAAAAAAATCACGTGTAAACAGGTAAGATCTACATTTTCATATTAAATGTTTTATTAAACTTTTTTGTGAAGATAATGATGAGGGCATTTTGGATAAAGCAATTGTGTTTTAACTCAAATTAATATAAGCAACCACTTTCCTAAGTCGAAAATGGTACTTTTGCGTATATTATGTATCAGAGGGAGTATCACTTGTATCTATCTCATAAATAAACCACAAATAGAGTTTGATAAATAGTTAATATGAACTCCCATGCACATGGCAAGAAACGTACGGAAGACAAAATCTCACATAGAAGTGAGAAGATAATGAGTAATAGTTAACGTGTACTAATCGTTTTTAATATTATATGTCTTTCGTTTCAAACATTTGGAAAAAAGAAGAAATAAATAAATATAAAATAATAGATAAAACAAACGACAAAACCAATAAATAATTAACTTTATTATTATTCTCTGTATAATGTCAAAGTGGTAAATAAAGTAATTTATAATTTTTCCATAAAATATTAGACATTACTATTTTTTTTTATGAAAAAGTTAAACTAACCCGTTGAAAATGACATGGGAGAATCGAACCTGAGAATAACATACTCTAAGGCCTCAAATCATCACCATGAGACCAATATTACTAAATCTTATGTGATTATTTATAAAATGAAAATAAAAAAAATCATTTATTTGATAAAAAATAGAAACATAATACATAAATATAATAAGGGTTAAAATTAACCATCTCTATATATTTATAACTTATATAATATTTATCTTCACATGACATGTATGCTTAA
>Ga0228711_1009443_pt1 | contig 13237 bp, 9 predicted proteins | sample MedpolnodulmetaG_2_FD_177996 | JGI IMG/M metagenome (GOLD analysis project Ga0228711, IMG submission 177996) | Root nodule microbial communities from Medicago polymorpha collected in Santa Monica, California, United States - brown nodules | ecosystem: Host-associated > Plants > Roots > Nodule...
CGGAGGTACAAAATGTGGAAAATTAAAATGAACTACCGGATTATATGTACCGGATGTGTTATTAAGGGCATTTTTGAATCTTTAGGGGGCCTAAAGAGATATTGAGGGGGCCTAAAAAGCAATCCTCCTTATAAATAAAGGTCCTCTTTTTTTTTTGGGTCATAACAACAATTTATATATCAACTCGCGGGAAAAAAAAGGTCTTTTTAAAGAATGAAGACAGTTGTTTTGGTGTCTTTAGTCTCAGGTTGATAATTGTCGGCTAGTTAAAAAATGGGATAAGATTTTTAAAAAGTTGCTATAAGTTGCTAAAATTAATTAAAAATGGGATACCCGATAAGATTTTTAAAAGTTGCTATAAGTTTTTAAACCGCCAAAATTGTAAACAAAAACTAGTTTTTTACTAAAACTAAAATTAAATTGCACTGGTTTGTTCCCAGCAAGTCAAGAATTGTTTTGTTCATAAGTTGCTTGATTAATTTAACAGTGTTATGGTCATGTTGAAAATAATTTATTTTACTTCTCAGAAATGTTACACCATAGTTGTCGTTTTGAGGGGTTAGCAACACCTTTTTTTAAAAAAAGAAAAAGAAAAAGAAAAAAGAAAGACTAGGAAAGGTTGGAAGAACTATCAAATTTCTCATTGAAGGTTGTTTACTATATTCTATCAGTCGTGGAATTTCAGACTAAATACAGATGACAAAGGCGTGAATGGTAAGGTAAGGTTTAACCATTTTTAACTGATAATTGTAATTGGTTTAATAACACACTTCGATACACTTTAATATGCTTTTCTAGTTGAAATTTAAAAGATCATATTAAATCATGTAAGACTTGTATTAAATATATTAATTTAGAATGATTATATAATGGGAAGCCGGTCGGGGCACTAGTTAAGCATACTAAAAAAGAAATTATATAGTAGTTAATATATTGAAATTGTATAATTAATTTATAAAAAGTCAAAAACAATTTCCTTTTATGATAATAATTTCTTTTTTGGTATGTTTAACCAGTGTCCCCGGGGACATCGGTTAACATGACCCTTATATAAATTCTAAATGACAGAGGATTATTGCGTCAAAAAGAAAAAGTGACAGAGGATTATATGTTAGAAAGCGTGTATTGTTAGCATAGTTTTTTAATTTCTTTTGAAGTTCATTGAAATTACTTTGTTTAAATTTTTAATTCCAGAGTTTGAATACGCCTTAAAAGTTTTAGAAACGACTCTATTTCGTAAGAAAGAGGCTTAGGAATTTTTATAGTGTTTTTTTTTTAATTTTTTTTTATTATATATAAACTGAAAAAGTAGATTTAATTTGACAAATTGCCAATAAATATAGGAGCTAAATGAAACGTATTTATGGGGTGTGAGATTGCTTTAGTGGACAGGGTAGAGAAGTAAATGAAAGAATGATAAGGAAATTTTTAATTCCAGAGTTTGAATACGCCACAAATGAATTTTAAAAAAATAATTCAATAGTGGTTCCAACCCATAATTTAGCCTTCAAGAAAGATGGTTAAGACATGATAAGAATATTCAAAATGAAGTTTTGTAGTTTTTAAACAAGTGACAAATTGATTATGAACGGTTTAAGAAATTCACAATTACCTGGAACAAAAATCCTCAATTAATCCGTCCTTTGTTAGAAAACTTTTTTTTTTTGCGTAAAGTCATATTTTTAATTTCTTAATCATGTCGGCAAAAAATCATGATAAAATTCAACCTCTATGTAACTATTTTGCACTTCGCGTATACTACAGAGTCAAAAATATAAAAAAAAACTCAAATTACAAGGTTAAAGTATATGTATTTTTTTTATATTTATTTTACAGAGCCATTTTTCAGACATTACATATATTACGCGGTCAATTAGAATAATTAACCTTAAATTTTATCATTCATGTGTGTGCTTAAATTAATTTTATTTAAGGTTGTGCTCAAATGTTTAAGCGCATACATGTAAACGATAAAATAACAATAAATCGAGGATCTCCAAATAATATGTTTGAGCACACACATATTATGCGTGTGTCCCACAAGGTAAAAATTCTATGTAATTGTTTCATTGTCCACTTAAAAATGGAAAATGTTAATAAGTATCTCCGACACATTTGCCACCTCAATTAGATCCAATTAGGATCCATATTAAGAGTGCAATAGTGTTGTTGAATTTTATTCATGTGTTGAATATGCATTTCACACTGCTTTGTATAGTTAGCACAACATTGTTTAATAAATTAAAATTGTTATTTTTTAAAAAATTGCACTGCATAATATGTGCATTAAAACAAGAGACAATGTATTTTGCATTTGTTAAATGCCCGCCTTTTTTTTTAAAGGAAATTTCTTTAAAGTGGTTCTGAAAAAAAGTTCCTGCCTTTCGTGTTTAGTTAGCAATGCTCTTTTTTAGTTAGGTAATTGGATGAATAGGTTAAATCAAGCTGTTAGTGTTAAGATATCGTTTCGCTTTAAAATCAAATGGTAATCTCAGTATTTCCTTTTGATCAAATTGTAACTGCTAATATTTTCTTAACGATATTCCATATAAATCAAGCTGTTAGTTGAAAACAAGAGGGGTCAAATTACAAATTACATGCTGTGATTTCTTAAAAGCACTTAGACAAATAACATGTTTGTTACGGACTATAAAAGAAGTGATCTGATATTCAATAATAGATTAATTTTTCGAGATTTAATAAAACGCAAAAGCTGTTGTACTCGTTTATCTAAACGGAAATCTTCTTTTTCAAATAGTTAGTTATAAAAGATTGATTTTCTGATAAGTTGATAAAAACAACTCTTTTGAAGTAGTTTTTTAAAAAACAATTTAGATCCTCATAACGGATGAAAAATTCTATTAAGAGGTTTTTAAAAAGAAAAAAGAAAAAGAAATAAAAGTGGTTTTTTCAATTAAAACAAAAGCTGGACAAAACAGGCTCAAAATAACACATGTCTCCATCAAATCAAGAGGTCTAGTGTTTGAAACCTAAAAATATACATACTTGGTTTGCACACCATAATAAATTGAACAAATTACCAATGGTAAGAGTCAAAATTACCAACTGTCCAAATTTTAAAGTTCATTGTAGAATTATATTTTTTTTTTCCTCTAAAAAGTAAGTTCAGCTATGCTGGCAACTTGGCGAAGAGTCAAAATTTAATATTTAATTTGAATGTTCAATCCAAGCAGCTGTTGATAAGATATAGTACTTGCATTCTAAATACTATTGACAATGGAAGAAGAAAGAAAAAAAACTCCATTAAGGTCAGTTACAGAGTTTGCCAGCTAAATTCCAGCTCCATTTTCAATTTGCTTCGGTGACTCAACCTGCAAACAAATACATTTCTGAGATTGGAATCAAAACTACCACAAAAGCTCGAGCAGAGTGCTAACTAGAATATACGATGCTATCATACACTGGCACAAACGTAATATGTTTAGAATTTGTATCCTTCTCCCTTCTTGTTTTCTAACTAGATGTTATTTCTTTTCATAATCAAATTTAAACTAACAAACATAATACTCATGTCATCATTCAAAAAAATAAAATAATACTCATGTCATGTCTAGTTTTCAATGTTGAAGTAACGATAAAATATATCTGAAAATTATTATTTTTATGCTATTAAAATATTGCACAAAGTAGTAGTTATACTTTGAGATCATGCAAAAGTGATAGAAAATGTACCTATCGGCTTCCGCATAAGGCAATCACCAGCTGCGCTGTCTCTGACCTGATTCTACCAAGTTTATTTACATATCGACTCCGTTGCTTCTGGAAAAAAGGGTGAAATGCAATCAAGAGTTAGAGATGCTTTCACATTCACTTTGCTAACTAGTAACTACCAAAAGAAAATTTTCCATTGGTAAATAAATGACCTACTTTAAAAAAATCTTGCTGTACATCCTTCCTTTATTGTTTTCTGATTGTTCTCTATCCACAAGAAAATGAGAAAAAAAATATAGTTCTAGCACTAATCCCAAAATTGTACAAGACAAGAAGACAACCTGCAAATAAGTCATGATTCAAATCAGTAAAAAATGACCATTGAGAAATGAAAGTTAAGGAAACAGAACATGCATCTACAATTACAGAGAAAACATGAATGTCCATGTATTAAAACGAAAGAATCAAAGGAATGCTCACCTTAGTCTTACTCTCCTTGATGACCAAGAGGAGTAAGTGCAGCTCAAGCAATGCAAAATCAATGGCTGCCTTTCACCAGAAGTTACAACTTTTACACATTTACAGATTGAAAAAATAATAACCCCTCCAAAATGAGAAGAACAAAAGATGGCAATTAATTTCAAAACTTCTAAATCTATCCATATCCACCAATCATATCTTCAATTAATGATCCTGATGTATCAAAGTTGCTCACAATCTGCTTTACAGAAGCTGACTTCTGAATGCCTCCACACCATCTCAGGCTTGCCAAAGATTTCACAGCATAAGGAAACACCTAGGTGGAGACAGTAATGGCTTCATCGGTTGGCAAGACTGATTGAAGATCCAACATAATAAAACCCTGCCCTTCATAACTGAATCTTTGTCGCTGGAGGTTTTATACATGACGAAAGAAACATGTGTTCTTAATGGGCTAGAATCATTTCATGACTAATCGGACCTTTTAACGGTTAATGGCCTCCACAGCAAGCCGTACCAAACGTAGTAACCCCTCCACATCTTGAAAGCTAAAATCAAGGGCTTTCTTGATAGAGGAAATACCATCTGAATTCTTGCCAACGCCCAGGCTTGCCTTTGCAACTGCAAAAGCATTACGTGATTTCCTTGAAGCTTCCATGGCAAAATTCACATCCTGAGCCTGCAATTGATACATCATTAATTCCAATGCCGGCATGCTACCCAATATGATGCCTTAAACAAAGTAAGCTTTTAAAGTTTCATAGGACAATTTCCTCCAACATTTGAATGGGATGGGTTTTATTAATATCATCCTTCTATGAAAAACTATGTACTTACATAATTGAGTATCCTCACAAAATTCGGACGACTCCGTGCGGAAATAACATGGTTTCCAGCAACCTGGGGTGAATTGACACTCTTGGATAGGGCAACTTTGTCAGCTGCTGTAGGGTTGTTAACATTGTCAACATCAGAGGCCGATGATGATGGAGATTCACCTGACAAATCAAACAAGGTCCAAAACGAAAAATATTAGAGTTTTATCTATATCCATCTCATTGCCACCATAATCTCAAGGTGAGTAGCCCGTTCATGTGATTAAAGGAAAACATATTTTCCACTTGTTAGCAAGTAGCAAACAAATGAGCTAAATTTAACTTAGCTTATTCCTGTTTTTATTTGTCTCTTTCCTATTCTCTTGTTCATACATTAACTTACAAAATAGATAATGTATCCATCATTCTGCTATATAAATTTTTGTCATAACGGCTACGTTCGGATAACCTGTCATAATGCGCATGACGCTATAATTTTTTGACAAAAATATCATAAAGTTTTACAAATGCCGAAGCTATGATTAATAATATATGTTTACTAATCAGATACAGATGGTTTGGTAGGATGTCCTGGACGAAATCAAATGGAAAGTGAAGAGTTCAGGTAGAAAGAATCATTGCATTGTGAAACCGTAAAAATAACACAACATGATATCTTACCAAGAGGAATCATTTGCATGGCTGTCTGCAATTCATGCCGATCTCTGCTTGCACTAGTGTGCGAAGAATATATTACCCTCATATATGCCACCTCTGTGCATTTGTAGGCCAGAGCAGCTGAAGCCATGTCTTTTGATTTTTCATATTCATGGGCACAAAACCTACCAAATGTAAAACATCAACATCAAGATGGTGTTATGAGAAAAATACAAGGCAATAAATCAATCACATGAGGTATGAAATCATGTTTACATCCTGTATATAACTAAATATAAAAAGGAAGAATGTTTAATACCAGTATTGGAAACAAGGACGATAATATGATCCTTAAAACAAGTTAAAGCAAGGTGACAAGGAAAAACTGTTCTTACTCGCACAATTTAGCTGTGCTGCTGTACATCTGCTTTGATTGAATCATCTCATTATGTTTAGCGTTATCGTTGTTGCCAGATTCTAACAGAGAGGCTCCATTAAGAAACTTAAGGGCTGCCTGGAAGTATAGATTAGTGCTCTCAAGAGTGGATCCAGAATTCTGTATGATAAGCCTAAAGTTAGTAAAACAAGCACCAAGAGAAAAAACATTAAACGCTAAAAGGACTGTGCAAAAACCTTGAGACGGTCTGCCAGGTGCTTAAGATCTTTAGCTTCTCTCACAGCATTGTTAGCAGCATGGCTATATGAATCCTTTCTAACAGGACTAGGTGCATCGGGCTCCTTGGACCTGTGTCCATTAAGTGCAGGATTTCTGGATCCAATTTGTTGAGTTCCATTTATATGATCAGCCTTTTTAAATTGCTTTTTTTGCAGCTTTGACACATCATCAACTTTGGCCGGATCAACTTCCATATCTCCATTCCCTTTATGGGAACTAGCGGCTGGTCGTGGGCAATGACTCAAAGTCTCAACTTGAGACTTCCCTTTTCCAAGCACTTCTTGATCAGGTCTTTCCGAAAAAGACCTCTTTGAAGATCTTCCAGTATCACGGTCTGCCAACTGATTCTTACTGGGAGCATGTAATGGTTCCTGTTTGCATAGGGCATCAATACGAACCTCTTGAACGTCATGCTCCCTCTTTACGTGATTCTCGTTTTTCCTACTTTCATTTTTTACTGTAAGGTCTTTCTTGCTAGCAATATTCTCATTCTGGTCAGGATTGAGTCCGAACTTCTCCAACTTAACTTTTTCATCCCTACCATTTGCCTCATGCAGAGGAGACTGATCTGGCAGTTGACTAGGAGAACTAGAGCTCTTGACTTTTACTTTGGGGGGCTCTGACTTACAGCCCTGCTTGTTTTCCTCCAAACCTGATTGCGTGCCAGTTTTCCTTGCATGAGACACATTATCGTTAGCATAATAAACACCAGTCCTATCTTCGCCGTGATGCTTAATCTGCTCTGCAGCTGGATATTCCAGGGCCACAGTTTCAGCACCACTATCGGGATAATGGCTGCTTGTTTCAGCTTTAGGCTTAGTATCTGTCATATGATCAACACCCTTGCCCTGAAAATCAGACCTGTGGGCCATGGTGAAAGATTTGTCCTTCCTGGCCGTTTCTGATCGATCACTTGCACCATCATCTTCCCCGTCTAAGCATCTTCTTGGACTATCCACAGCAGCAGTATTATGAGGCTCATCTTTCCCCAAAATTTCTCTGTTTGAAAACTTATCTGTACTTAAAATTCTTAAAGGCGAGGAAGAAACTGATTCCACAGGGGAGCCTTTCACTTCCTGGAAGTTGGCTTTGGTTTTATGTGAGCCAGAGACCTTAGAAGAGCTTGAAGTGGCCGCAACAGAAACCTGCACAGACCCCAAGTCCCTCTTTGAATTGTCCATTCCATCCATGCTCCTATGTGAATGATTGCTCCCAGGATTTTGCCTGAAATTATGGTTCTTTGTGTGACTAACTTTTTTGTCAGTCCTGCCACTGCCTTTACTGGCACTTGATTCTTTGCCTTCAGATCTTGAATTTCTTGCTTTCTTTTCCTTCCTGGAGTCACTGAACTCCTGCTCAGAAATTCTACTCTCGTGTGGGCGAGGATTACCTGTGCTACGAGTTTGAGCATCTTGATACTCCTTCAATTTCCTCTTTTTCACACTACCAATGGAACCATAATTCCCCAAATCCAGGGACCCCTCATCCAAGGAACCCTGACCCTTATCGTTTCTCTTCTCAGCAGAAACTGGTGGCCTGTCCTTTCTAAATTTGGAGTCACTCGATGAGGAGCGGCCTTTCTGTCTAGGTCGATCTTTGCCAGCTGAAGTGGTTGGCATAGTGTTGTTTGAGCTATGACTGACCTTCCTACCGGTTCCATTCTGTTCTGGAATCCAGTCTTTATCAGCAGAATGAACCTTGTCAGTCTTACCTTTCTTGGATGGCCTCGAACAATCTTGATCAGGATCCCTCCTGCTTTTCATATTCTTTGCATCACCTGTAAACAAATATTCAGAAATTAAGATAACATTATACAAATTTAACAGGTCTTTGAGTGCCTATATATCAGTTGATACAGAATTTCTAAGCATGGTGAATATGCAGATCAAATAACCTCTATCAGAATTGTACTCTGGCATCCTCGACTTATTTTTGTGTCTCTCCCCTGGAGCATCAGCCTCACTCACAACCGGAGATTTGTTTACATCATTTAAGCTCCTACTTTTCACTGATGACTGCATGTTTTTCTTTATAGAATATGAAGGATGAGAAACGCCGTCTTTATTTGAAGAATTTGATATTTCTTTCGCAATTTTTTTCTTCCCACCAGGCACAGCATGCAGATCATTATTTAGATGGCGTTGACCAGGATGCTGGAAAGTTGACCCAGTTCCTCCCACCATAACACTTCTAGAGATATTTTGCGGGTTGCTTTGAGCATCAAGAGAATGCACTTGATATAGAGAAGAAAGAGCTTTGGTGGTTTCATCCTCACTAAAACTACATCTGTTCATGTCAGGCCTGCATAAATATGCACATATTACTCGTGTGTCATAAACAAACTATTTCAAAAGCTTAAGTTACTACATTAAAGCACACTAATGCATACTACTCTAACACCCCCTATTCACATAAGAGCCCTTTGATTTTGAACATGGATAACATACAAGTCTATTTACCTTAAGTTAAAATTCAGATTTTTATTAAAATCATGAAGGTAGCAAGGATTGACCTCTAGACCACTTGGCAGTAAAGGCTTTGATACCATGAACTAACAATCGCAAAAAAAACTTAAACTTAGGTAGAGACACATGAATGGTTGTTGGTTTGATGTTATTTCTCTGACAATTTGAAAGAGAAAATTTAATTTACTTAGTGTGTTATTCAGCATAATCAATATAATGTGTTATCCAGCACAGTCAATAAGCAGTTCCCAATTCCAATTATATTTTAACATCTAATGTAGTTTTGTTAGCACGTTTTTACTGCACTGGAAGAGCAAACATTTCAGCAGGAGAAAATATGTAGCTTCGTGGAGGATCAAACCTCTGATACAACATCACACTCCATCTTAAAAGACTATTTCCAATTTACCTCCAAGCTTGTTAGTTCTTGGTATTTTTAATAATGAAATGAAACATGAACAAATATATTTAAAAGCTTTAAACAATTAATTAGAACTTACAGCCAATTAAGCATGCTACACAGCCACTTTTCAGGTAGGCTATCAGGGTTTGTGCCAGCAGGAAGAAGACGCCATTTATGACACCTGTCACACTGTACCCAATTATCATCCATGTCAACAGGAGGCAACATTGCAGGAACCCCATTTCCGTTCTCTGCATCAATACTAGGTGCATTTCCAGTGCACCAGACATTTGTGGCTGTTCTAGGATATACTTCTGCTGTTAACGACTTATCCATTTTCTTAGCACCAGATGTCTCCTTTGCTCCAAGATTTGTTTCTGGCGTGCTCCTCTCAACCGCCTCAGATTCCTTCGGTTTAGCTTCATAAGGGGTTTCTGGCGAATCGGTTTTATCTTCATCTTCTTCCAATTCTCCAAAGAAATCTCTATAAGCATCTCTAGCCTTCCCAGAACCCTTTTGTACTTTGACATCTTCAATTTCATTTCTTGATGTATAACTATCATCGGTACTCCTTTTTGTTTTGGGGATCGAAGAGGATCCAACCTTCATGTTTTCTTTTTCCCTCTCGATAATCATGGTGTCATGAATTCCCTTTGATTTCTTCTTCCCCGCAGGATATGAATGATCTGTCACAAAAGGCAATGTCGTACTGTCTTGTTCGCCCATGCTACCTCTTTTTTTATTAGGCTTCTTAGGAGGCTCTACACATTCAGTGTTTGATGCTGTCCTAACTTTGGTGTCATCGAGCAAAACCTTGTCTCCCACAACTTTCCTTCCAGAACCTCCTTTTGCCCTCTCAGAAAAACCATTCACTTCGGCAGATGCCTGGTCCACCCCTTCCTTTTGTGCTTGGTCTGACAAGGTTTTCTCCTTCACCACACCCTTGTTGGCTTCCTTCAGTGAATTACATGGCCCATCGACATCCTTTAACGAGTCTTCACTGGGAGAATGCAAATTGGACAAAAGTGGAAGTTTCATGGTGTTTGAAACTAACTCCTCCATAGTCAAAGCATCTGCAGCTTGTTCTTTTCTTGACGGCCTTCCCACATCATTACGAGTATTCTTCTTACTGCAACCCTTAAATTCCATCGAGGACTCATAGTCCTCTAGGGACTTCACTTTTTTCCCTCCCAACAATTTTCTGTCACCTTTGACAATATTGGATTCATTTAGTAACATGCCGGAACTTTCTGGGCCATCTATATGAACAGGACCGGGGATGCTGTCTCTGGTACGCACTTCCTTCTCAGTTAATTCAATGAGATCATCATGAAGAGGCGACAGCCGCTCAGGGAAGGTTGTAATAATCTGTTCCAGGCCACCATTTAAAAAATACATCTAATCAATCTCAATATGAAGAAAATAGAGAATCTAGTTGCAGGCAGATAATTCACCTTTAGGATACTGGTCGGAGATTCAAAGGGAGCATCTAGAGGGCCGCGAGAAATTCCTTCACTTTCTGAGGGGCTGTCATCCGGTGATGATGAAGGTGACACATCTAGACCAAGTCCACTGTATATGGCAGCATTTTTCCGTGTTGACAAATCGTCAGGAATTTTGATTCGAACCTTCAGAGTCTTCTGGTCTGATATGCTAGCAGCTTTCGTGTTTAGAGACTGATACTTAGAATTTAATGCCTCGGCATTAGTGATTGCCATGCAATTTTCGTTATTTGTTCCATCATCTAAAGAGAGTCCCTTAATTGCAGCCAGCCTCGAGGAGGTAGCAGAACCTGGGCCAAGTCTCGATAGTTGAGTTCCGGTTGAACATTGTACAGCATCCCCTTGTCCACTCTGTATATAGTACAGTATCAATGAATATCGAGTATACCGAAAACGAAAAAGTAGCTCAAGGGCTAGTCATAAAATCTTATATAGAATCAATAATTTTGTTTTAAAAAAATGTGCCACAAACATCGATGCCTCGTTTTAGAACCATAAATGTACCTCCGAGTGCAAGTTATTAGGAGATCTAGGTGAATTTTGACTATGATTTTTTTGTGGAGTCCTTGGATGAGTCCAGGCAGGAGAGCGCTGATAGGTAGGCAAAAATGATCCATAACCACCAAATTTTGCCCCTGTAATATTATTTCATAATATCATTAGAACAAAAAACCTATTTATTATGTAGGCCAGTGTGAGATGAACCATGGTTCTAAGTTAAAAACTTACCCAGATTCTCAGCGGACACCCCACCTTCAAAATCTTTCTGAAAGTGTCCAAGGACATCTTGAAGTTTGTCATCCTTGAGTAGGAAAAAAAAATCAGAAATCATTGAGAGAAAAGAAAAAAGAATGACTGATTGCAAAAGAAAAAACTAAATCTAATTAACAAAGTCAGAGATTCGGACAATAGTATGCAAACGAAGAGCATCCCCTAAAGCAACGCCGGAACAATGCTCCATGTTTCGATTATCGATCTCAAAGTTGGCATTAAATTTCATAATTAACAAAGTCAGAGATTCAAACGAGTAATAATATGCAAACAAAGAGCATCCCCTAAAGCAACGACGGAACAACACCCGATGTTTGGATTATCGATCTCAAAGTTGCGTTAACAACGCTCAATGTTTCGATCATCGATCTCAAAGTTCGCATTAAATTTCATAATTGACAAAGTCGGGTATTAAGAAAAGTAATAATATGGAGACAAAGAGCATCCCCAAAAGCAACGACAGACGGAGCAAAACTCGATGTTTTGATTATTGACCTCAAAGTTACGCATTAAATTTCAACTTAATTAAGTTCCTCGATTTCATCAACACACATAATTCCCAAAATATTAATAGTTTTTTGAAGCATAAATGGTTAGAAATGTATTTCATGTCTCATAATTATAAAGGAAAATATAAATAAAACTATTCCACTCGCTTTCAGTTCCCAAGGAACATTGTATATACAAGTCAATCTAAGGGAAAACAGTATTCCAAAACTGCAGATAGAAATTCACAAGTAAAAAACAAATAATCATTGTAATATTTCCATAATAAGATCCAACAAATTGCTCAGAAATTACTTCAATTACTCAATGCATCAAGTTGAAATCACAAAAACCACAAAAAAAAATCAAAAAATCTAAAACCAAAATCTTCCATAAAACTCACAAGACAACAAATCAATTAAACTCCCAATAAAATACACAATTACATCATCAAAGTTATACCAACCAACCATTGAATTGAAACAAATTAAATTCAAGTCATAGATCTAAGAAAGTAAAACAAGACAATATTGAAACTAGAAAACAACAAAACAAAACATATAGGACAAATTAAAGGAAGTAAAAAGAAGCTTACAATGTAAGAAAGGGCAACATCAGGATCAACAGTGGTGTCAAAATCTTGTTCACGGTTTTGATATGAAAAAGCTTCACCTTCTTCAAGCTCAAACTCCACCATCTCTCTCCTTCTACTACCAAGCCCTAACACTAACCCTAACCCTAATCCCTTTATTTCATCCCTATCTCCAGCAGAAATCATTCAAACAAAAAATTCACCAAAAAAAAAAAAATCACAAAATTAAATAAAAAAAATTAATCAAACCCTCAAACTTAAACCTTCACATTGAGAAACCTTCTTCCAACTCCAACTTCGATCCATTCTTCTTCAGAAACAAAAATCCACCGATAATTGAAAATAATAATAACCAACACGATTATGTAGAAATCAAAACCTCAAATTCAACCAAAATGAAAAAATTACAATAAAATTAAGAACAAGCGAATCGAAAAAGAAATGAAAAGAAAAAAACGTGTGTGTTGAAAATTAAGAAAGTTTGAATGTTATTGTTTGTAGCTACGATCGAATCAACAACACAACAGGGTTTGTGTTTGTTGTCTCTGTCTTTCTCTCTCTTCTCTCTGTTTTTGGTGAATACAGCAGCCGCGTTTTTTTTTTAATTATTTAATTAATCATAATAATAATTATTTATTTTTCGTTAGAAACAATAATAATTTAAGAGAAAAAACAAAAGATGAAAGAGAGTTGATTTAAGGGAAGAAAATGCGTGAAA
>Ga0228711_1009444_pt1 | contig 13236 bp, 12 predicted proteins | sample MedpolnodulmetaG_2_FD_177996 | JGI IMG/M metagenome (GOLD analysis project Ga0228711, IMG submission 177996) | Root nodule microbial communities from Medicago polymorpha collected in Santa Monica, California, United States - brown nodules | ecosystem: Host-associated > Plants > Roots > Nodule...
CGCGCCACGATTTCCTATTTCCAGCACTTCTAGAATTTCTGCTTTTCACACCCCCAGACTGTCTAAAATTGCTACAGACTCAATAAAAACATCAACACAACTGTTTCTTCAAAATCTTCTATTTTTTTTGCTTTCCTTGTTGTTTAAGCTTGCTTGTGAACTCAAAACATCATGAAAATGACACTAAAAATAACGTAATGTCTACTGTCATCAGAGACACAAGGAGGGTGGAATACATTTGTTATGAACGTCCAACGTTGGACGATGGGAGAATAATGTTCACTCGGCTAGAATTAAAGAATGACGACGACGTGAGGAGCATGTTCTCGATTTTTTGGCAGCACAGCATGTTCCCGTGGATCGATATGTTTGTCACGTTGCTAAGATCAACTGAAGATATTCTCAACAATTTGATTTCGCCAGAAGATCGTGATTAGGTAGGGAATGCACCTTTCAACTACAATAATTGTCTTACCTCTGGAATTGGATAAGGTCAAACCTGTTAAACAACAACTCTCAAACATTCACTCAGAAGTTTTATTGTTTCTTTCAAAAATTAGGTAGTGATTTGCAAGCCCCTTTGAAAACAACATTGATTCTGCATAATACATGTTGTTTTCAAAGGGGCTTGCAAATCACTACCTAATTTTTGAAAGGAACAATAGAACTTCCGGATGAATGCTTGAGAACTGTTGTTTAACAGGTTTGACCTTATCCAATTTCACAGGTAAGACATATTTACGAAGAATGTAATGTAACGTAGATGAAATTAAAACTAAATACAATTGTGTATTTTTTGAATTGATTATGTGTACTTGTGACTTTATTTTTTCCATTTATTTTTTGAATTTATTTAATACGCAACTTTATTCGAATTTATTCATTACTCAACTTTATTCGAATTTATTTAATACGCTACTTTATTCGAATTTATTCAATACGCAACTTTATTCGAATTTATTTAATACGCTACTTTAATTGAATTTATTTATTCACTTTATTCGAATTTATTTATTCAATACGCAATTTTTATTCGAATTCACGCTGGGTTTAATTAGTCTTTATTCGAATTTATTTATTTAATACGCAACTTTTATTTGAATTCACTTTATTCGAATTTATTTATTCAATACATAATCATTAAATAAAAGAACAAAAATAATAGGCATGAAATCTAATTTTATTAATATAATTCTTATTACATTTATAATGGGGTAAAACTATATCTGCGTAAAAAAATCACAAGAAAACCAACCTACCTGAGGTAAAACTAAATCTGCAGATTTAGTTTTACCCCAAATAGGTTGTCCAACCTTCTTGAGGTAAAACTACATCTGCTTCATTTTACCCCAAGAAGGCTGCTCACCAATGAACTCACTCAAAGGAACCTCTTGAAATCTTCAAAGATGCCTATTTCTATGAAAGGCCAAGGATGGAAAAACAACATTGTTGTTGTAGAAGGAAGAGGAGGGAGGAGAGTGAGGAGGAGATAATGTGAGAAATGGTGTGAAAAATGGTGAAGAGGAGGAGGGTATTTATAGGTGGTTTAAGGTAACATAGCACTTAATGAGGTCAAAAAACGTGAAAAAAACTAAAAAATAACGTGTAAAAACCATTAAAATACAATGACCACAGTCCAGGCCAACCTGCGTGAGTTAACTCACGCAGGGGTAAAAGCGTCATTTCAGTTGGGAACGAGCAAAAAATGTTGGGTAAAGAGCAGAATTCTCCTCACTTCTACTTCAATTTCGTCCAAGTGTGTTTGCTTTTCGCCAGTAAAATCAATTGATTTCAGCGTTTCAAAACAACAAAGAAAATCAAACTAAAGCAACTGGAGAAAGTGGATGATTGCATATCCTTCATGAATGAAAAATAAGACAGGAGAAAAAAAAATGTAAAATTGCACATTCGGTCCTTTAATTTGATCCTTTTCTTATGAACTGGTCTTTTACGTTTTTCCCCACATCGGTTTTTTAGTTCAAAACGTGCACATCGTGAATTTTAAAAAAGAAGTTGTCCCAGTTGTGTAAATTCTCAGTTTAAAAAAAAATCGATGGAGCGAATCATAAGAACGTTATATCGTATCAGACAATTTTCAAATGAAGTTGGAATCTATTCAAACTTCCAAAGGAAAGGTTTTGAATTGTATCATAAAAACTCAGATGAAGATTGATACAAATCAAAGAACATTGATACATATCAACTAGGCCAAAACCTTGGACATAGGGCTCAATTGAATCGTATCAAGGATTTAAGGAAAAACTTTGAATCGTATCAAAATGATACGAATCAGGATGTGTTTGAATTGTATCATATATCATTAAACAACAAGGAAGGAACTTGATGGCATGATTGATATGAATCACAATAATGTTGAATCGTATCAATCGACTCAAAAACTAGTTTTACCAAGACTTGACTCACAAGAAACTCCTAAACACAATTTTAACACATGACACTAATGTATTCACAAGGAAAGCCTCCACCAAATCAACTAGAGGTGGGGTCTGATGTTGCAAGATTAAAGAAAGGACACATATGCGGTCTTGGAATGGTATCTATGTACTAGCAGGACGTCTACATTATCGTGACTCTAGTTCTTCTTCAACCGAGTGGGTGCAAAGGCACAAGCTTGAAGAAATGAGAAATGAAAGAGACCAACTTTGGGAAGAATTGGCAAAAACAAATAAGGTCGTTGAACTTCTTTAAAATAAGCACTCTATTTAGTATTTGGAAAAGCTTGTGAAGCAGCTTGCAAAAATTAACCCTCCTATTCGTAATGATGAGTATTTTATTGTTCAAATGGTTAAAATATGCAAGCTCTTATGTAATAATCGTTTATTGAAAAAGTGTTTACTTAACTTCAATAAATTAGCACTCCTCTTTGGACTAATTGATGTAAAACTAGTTGTGGACAGTGTTCTAGCTGGCCAAGATTCTGTTTTCTTATGTAAACTATATTTTTTATAGTGTCTGGGATTGTACTGCAAATATTATATCTATAAAAATTATATAAGTTTCATTCTGTAATAAATTGATAGTGATATGACTTTGGCTCAACTGATATTAGTGTGTACCTTGAAAATATTTTTTTGGATTGAATATGTGCATATAAAAGCATGTTGTTAGAAGGCATTGTATTTATATTATCAGATGCTCGTTCTCATTTCAATTTATTCCATAATCTATGTGAATAAATTAATTAATTTTTAAATTATAGAAAATTAATCAATTTAGTCACCGTTCTAGACCGGCCAAACCATTTAGGCCCAATACAAACAAGCCCAAATTCTGCATTTGGTAAATTACTCGCAACACACCCCTCCCCGCGTGGGGGGTGGCTCGGAGCAAAGGAGACCTGTTCAAACAAACAGTAACGGTCACAATCATAGCTCCTGCAGAGGGAAGCAAGGAAGGCATTTGGACTGTTTACGTCGACGGGTCATCCAACTTAAAAGGTAGTAGAGCCGGAGTGATAATCGAAAACGACGAAGGAATCATAATCGAAGTGTCTTTGGGTCTATCCTTCGCGATGACTAATAACACCGCCGAACATGAATCTTTCTTAGCTAGCCTAATGATTGCTAGTGACATGGGAGCCAGAATGAGTAAAATCTGCACTGACTCTCAACTCGTTGCCTCCAAGTTACAGGCGAATACCAAGTAAGGGAGGAACACTTATAAGAGTACATCCAACTCATAAAAGGAAAAATGAAGAAATTAGAATCTGTGTAAGTGGTACATGGTCCACATGAAGATAATGCCCGACCAAATATTCTTTATAAACTAGCGACAACATGGACTGCTAACGGGAACAAAACCGTCATACAAGAAGTCCTTACAGAACCAAGCATTCAAAGACAAAAGGCTCGCCTACTTGAAATCAATGTGATCTCCGAGATCCAAGATTGGTGAGGACCTTTTATCTGCTACAAAACTAGAGGGGAACTTCCTTCAGATCCTTACGAGCGGACGAAGTTAAAATGGAGAGCCTGCCCGTTCTCACTGGTGGAAGGAACTTTCTATAAACAAGGTTTCATCACACCACTAATCAAGTACCTCGGGTCGATCGAAGCTCAAGAGTCCCTTGCTGAAACACATGATGGCATATGCGGGCAACATCTTCGAGCCAAGGCTCTCGCCAAGAAAGTCCTACGAGCAGGTTTCTTTCTGCCTACCAAGCTAAAGGACGATAAAGACTACGTCGCTAGTTGTGACAAATGCCAAAGGCATGGGGACATGCATATCACCCCTCTAGCCGAGCTCACTTCACTAGCTTCTCCCTGGCCCTTCGCATGGTGGGGTATAGACATTCTGCGACCCTTTCCCAAGGCCGCTAGCCAACTAAAATACATAGTGGTGGCAGCGAACTACTCCACAAAATGGATCGAAGTTGAACCTCTAGCAAAGATCACAGCGAAAAATGTAATTTGTTTCTTCAAAATAAACATCCTAGCAAGGTTCGGAGTACCGGACCTTGTGATCTCAGATTAAGGGACTCAGTTCACCGATCGCAAGTTTCAAGTCTACCTAAAAGATTTGAACATCAAACATAGTTTCAATTCTGTCGAACACCTTCTAGCAAACGGGCAAGTAGAATCAGTGAACAGAGTAATTCTTCTCGGGATACGTAGAAGGTTAGACGAGGACAAAACTAACTGGGTGGAGGAACTTCATACAATCCTATGAGCTTATCAAACAACCCCTCATTCAACAACTAGCGAATCACCTTTCTCTCTCACGTATGGAACATAAGCGGTCATTCCCATTGATATCAACGAGCTCAACTGAGGAACTAGCGCTAAAACTAACTTCAAAGCCAACGTTGAGATAATGTGGGAGGAGCTCGAATTCATTGACGAGATCAGAAGCGAAGGGGCCCTAAAAGAGCTAGCGCTAAAGCAAAAAAATAGCCGCTTGGCATAATAGAAGGGTGATAAAACGAGAATTCGAATTTGGCGACCTCGTTCTTCAAAGAAATCAGAAGGATTCTGAAGAAGGGAAACTCGCTGCTGGGGGGGGGGCTTACAAAATTCAAATGAAAATAAGGATTGGGGAATACGGCCTCGAGGACCTTGTAAAGGGTTCAATCCCAAGAACTTGGAAAGCTGAAAAAGCTAAAGAGGTATTATAGCTAGAAAGCGATCATGCTAATTGCTCTATTGTACATACAACACAACTACAAGGTTTACGCAAACGAACTAAATGCTCTTTCTGATGAGCACCTACAACGGAGGCGGATAGTCGTGCCACTCCAAATCCAAAAAACTTTAAAGGACAAATGAAATATACATGACAGAATCATTTGATCCTCAATATGTTTGCTTACAGCTGCAACTTCACTGTCTGGCATGTTAAGTAGAACCCCAGCTCACGATGGGTGTTTCACGCCTCGAGGCATTGAAATTAAATTAACTTTTTCATTCGTCCACCGTTCTTCATTCGAAACACATCTTTGAACACACATTCAAATAAAAATGTCTTGCACGTGAGTGCTTCTAACGTATACCCTGCCTAAAGGTTAGAACGTTCACGCTCGGATCCCCTTGTACAATAACACACAAGTATTTGGTTTTTAACTTACCAAATAAAATATTGGGGGAGGAAGGGCAACATCTTTAAGTTAAACAATGATTTAAAGACTAATTGAATGCTTGTTACTCACTGATCTCAACCCTCAGAAAGACACCAGTCATCACTCATTTTTAACAAAGTAATGAATGTTAGGGGCAATCCTTATCCTCGACCTATTGAATCTACTTTTGATTTAAAATGCTTAGTTATTCAAAATTGACCCTACACGCATACATCTAAGTCAAACATCTATTATGAGCGTAAAGATCGATTACTCTTAAAACTTACGAGGACATCAATCGCACTCAACCCTTAGAAATTTAAAACGATTTTCAGAAAAGATTAAAGCCTCACGCAACGAGCACTCAGATCGCACATTACACTTAGAAAATTAAACATTCATTTTCACGCAAGATATAATAAAGATACGACAAAAAATAAAGCAAACATAAATTGCGGAGTGCGATCCTAACCATGAAAGGCGCACATTGTTATGGCACAAGGCCGGTTACAGTAAGGACAAATTGTTAAAAAAGAAAAAAGAAAATTACAAGGCCATCTAGGCCTATGCTTCATCAAGATGCCCATCTTCTTCTTCATCAGGGGGAAGGGACACCAGGGCTCCATTCTCCACTTACTTCAGGTAGTGGATCCCTTCGACCGAAATCTCGACGTCGGGGTTCACCACTTTCACTTAATCCACCGCATTGGTAAAACCATGACTAGCCTCACAAACAAGGTTCCTTTTCCAGCTCCTCGATCTTGTCCACCAGGCCGCGGCAATCCAAACCAAGCAGATCTTCAGGCTTTTCCAAGCAAGGACCAGTGGCTTCGCGAAGGGCATCCTCAAGATTTCTCGTCTCCTCGGCCAACTTCCCTTGAGCCTCCCACAACTGGTTTAGGGCCTTGAGATCGTCCGCAACTTTCTTCTCTAGAGAAGTAATCTTTCAGTCTTTCTCCTCGTACCTCGTCTTCAAACCAGCTAGGTCAGCTTCCTGCTTTGCCACCATGACCACAACATTGTCATGCTCCTTCACAACCACATCCGAACGGACAACATCCTCAGTAAAGGAATTGTTCAGAGCCACCTCGATCTTAAGGGCCTTCATTTCACTAATGATTCCCTCAGTCATCGCCCTACTCGTGCCAACGACCCCCAGATCATGAATGACCTTCAATTTAGGGTAGTCACTTATGAAAAGGAAGGATTGTGGATCATATCTATCAGGCTCATACCAGACGCTAGGCAGCTGGAACAATTCCACCTTTCCAACTTGAGGCTTCTCATGGCCGACAGACGCTTGCTTGCCCTAGATCACTTGCGTCACTTTCTTCCTTTTGAGGGGAACCTCAACCTTCTAAACCTGCTCGTCATCTAACTTCTTCAAAGGAAGAAGAGAACCGAAGGTACCAATTATGTCCCTCTAAACATCCTTTTTCCTGGCGCCGCCTCGACCGACCAACTTCTTGCTCGATTTCTTGAGAAGCTCGTGCATATTTTGCATTTTTCCTGCGAACAAAAGGGTCAAAAAGTATGTTAGTAATGAGACTTAAAAGAAATGTAGCAATTCAAAATACTAAGATTAACAGTACAAATGTTTACCGAGCAATTCCATCAGATTTCTAAACAACACTAGGGCATGAGTATTGATCAAACGGGGTTCCGTCACCCGCTTCCCCTTAGAATCCAACACGGGTTTCCTGTCCTCGTCCATCACCTCAGCGGGCACGAAGGATTTAACATAGCTCCACAACTTATCGTGATCCTCTTTCCCATTCTCTGTCAAACGAGTATAACTATGACCAAATTCGTTGGGCTCATAGTTGAGGTGGTCTTAAACCAGTAAAAGGGGAAGAAAGGGACACGAGCGAGGGTCACACCACCGTCGGCTCGGGGCCTTTCAATCGTCGTCAATATATTTTGGAAGGCAGCCTCAGTCCGTAGCCACACTAAGAAAAAACACTCCTTGAAACTTTTGACCTTCCCGACAAAAATGTTGAAGATTTTCTTATTTTGTCGGAGGGAAACCCAACCTTGCCCCCTCGTTTCTCTATTCCTCGCGAAACAATGCAGAGGGTAAAGAACAAATTTTTGGAAAGAGTGATCTGAAGATATTGGCAGAATAACTCAGACGCCTTCATAATAGGGTAAGAGTTCGGATGCAGTTGCGAGGGAGACAACTTCATCCACTATAGCACGCTAATCTGAAAGTCGGAGAAGGAAAGTGTGAACCACATGTCTTTAAAGACAACCTCATAAATGGGAAACCTAATCCCCGTATACTGCAAGGAAACACGATCCGAAGTGCTCGGCAAATTAACCTCCCAGTTATCACTCCTCCCAACGAAGTTGTACGGAATTTTCGTCGTCCCATTCGATGCAAACGGCGATATCACCTCCAAAGGTTCGTTCCCTATCCAGGAAATGCATGTATTGCAGCCTCATTACTATTTGGAGTAATTGCCATTTCAAACTTGAAAGAGGAAGAAGGGAAAAAATGAATTTTACATTCAAATCCACCCTTTCTTCAACCATCATTCAGATCATGGCGAGGAAGGGGTCTAGCGTCCTCGCAGACGAAACAGATCGGAGGAAAAGTACAGAAAGGTAACAACTTGGAGGGAAAAATCAAAAGACGCGACTGAAACCACTATATACAGTGGCACAACACCTCTGACGGTAGAGAGAAGTCGAACTATAACCTATCGCCGGTGGTTCCCAAACAAAAAGGTAAGGACTCTAAATCCTAAAAACTACATAGTTAAGGTGGAAACCGCCACCACTAAAGGCGGAAACCACCATAACCGGTGTAGCCATAACTGGAACATGCAGAAACACCAGTTTTACATAAAGTAAAACGAGAATGCTAAGAAAAAACGAACCTGTTAGATGTTGAAGACGAACTGAGTTTGAATCTGGGTGGTTGAAGGACTAAAATGCACTAAAAATTTGGAACTTTTGGGTTGTAGAAATACGAAAAATGGTTAAAATGTTTCCAACAACATTTGAAACTATTTATATCCTCTTTGCAATCCTTCAGAAAACAGCAAGTTCAATCCGATGTAGCCCTTCACATACAACCCTTCACTAGACAAGCGAAACAACGGTTCAGATCGCATCTTCTCACGCATCTATCGGTCATGATCAAACCCATCAGATTTCCAAACGTCAAGATCAAATCAACGATGATGATGAAACCTTTGGAACAGACACCAAGACACACTCAAGGCTCTAAGTAATCAAGTGCATTACTAGCTTTTACATGTGGCAATCAGAAACCGAAGGTTATGTCCCCTCAGTCACACCCTCGAGACATGGGCATTAATTACTGAATGACAAACGACTAACTCTATGGCGAGGGAATCTTTTGATCATCACATCTCTCTGCACGGTAGACAGACACATAAAGACGAACTTACCTCATCTAAACTACGTGGCTCGCCCCACATGCCATCAGTTGAGCATGTCAAAGATTCTAGCGAGCACATCTAATAGCACGCTTGGGGACATTCCAGACACGATTGATTCGATCGTGGTAGAGTTTATGCGGAATACCTTTGTGAGCAGCATTGCTCCATCACAGGTATGCTCGTCGCATGATCATCGCGACCATGGTAGAAATTGTGTGACATACCTTTATGAACATCATTGTTCCATCGCAGGTATGTTCGCTGCATGATTGGCTCGACCATGGTAGAACTTGTGAGGCATTTCCTTGTGAACTATATTGTTCCATTGTGAGCATGTCAACTCTATCACAAGCACTTACCATTGGAAAGAACTTGTTTCTCGCACATCCAATAAATCCAACCAAACAAAGGTTATCATCTCTAAAGAGCTCCCACAAGCAGTCCCCTTGCTTATTCAAAGTCATCACTCTTTATCAAGAGCAACGACTTGGACTTGGGGGGCTACTGTTATGGATTAGTCAAACCATTTAGGCCCAATACAAAAAAGTCAAAATTCTGGATTTGGAAAATTACTCACAACACACCCCTTCCCCACGGGGGGGGGGGGGGGGGGGGGGGGGGGGGGGGCGGGGGTGCTCCGAGCAAAGGAGACTTGTTCAAACGAACAGTAACGTCACCATCATGGATCCCGCGAATCTCTTCTCGGCGGTTACATTTCCTACGAATTCGTAACTGCGCGAGCACACGTGTGCCAGACAACGGCTCTGCAAGCACACACCTCTATATAAAGTGGACTCTTAGCAGTCCCCAAGGTTAGATTCTACTCTCTATCTAAACCTTTATTTTGATCTCATACTGACTTGAGCGTCGGAGTGTCTGCAGGTAACCCCCCACCGTTTGAGTTATTAACTGACACATTCTACCACAATTCATCCATCGTACAAAACTGCATCGGTAGCCACCTTCTGATCAGGTATGATCAATCACTATAAATAAGATATAAGGATTTAAATTGACAAATTTTTATATACTTTAGAGATTAATTAAATTGATAAATTTTATATAATTTAAAGATTGTTATAGATTGACCCAAGACACGAGATCCTCTTTATATTGGTCCAATTAAACTGAGATTCAATCCAATGAAACCTTTCCACCACTTTTCGTAATAGTTTCAAAGGCTAACTTCTAATCATAACGTCCTCTCATCAACTACACAACGACTCATTGTCTATGCTCCACACAAGTTTGCTCAAAAAAAAAAAATGCTCCACACAAGTCACATTTATTATTAGTACCCCAAATTAGGGACTACTAGTATAACTATATAATGTAGAACTAAGTTAAACAGACAATGATAGTTTCTGAATTAAATTAATAGTTTATTCATAATTATACGATAGTGTTATATATTTTTATCCTTATGTTTGATTATTTCATTCTCCTGCCCAAATCAGCCCATAATAATAATTTCCACAATATGTAGATTGAAACCCAACACTAACCTTTGTAACTGATTGAGCTAAAATTCTTTAATTGTGTAGGACCAAGAAACTTTCATCACTTGAATGTAAACGTATTGAGTCGTGTCATAATCTTTTTGAAAGGGACAGACATGGAATCTTTTGTATAAACGAATTGGCTTTTTGGAGACAGTTGAAGACAGTTGAAGACCTAGGAAAGTTTGCTCATCCACCCAATAAAGATATCTCACGACGATCTGATTTTTCAAACCAAAAGTCTCAAGTCCCATAAAAGATTAAAGAATTCAAAGTCTGCAAAAGGAAAATAATATGAGGGGTTACAGACTCCCCAACCTATTTCTTTATAACATTTGGTTTAATGTCACTTACTATATTTAAAAGAAATTAATTTTTTTAATGGCTTTTAAAAAAAATTAATTTTTGGATTGAATAAACTTTTAAGTAAAATGAAAATTACTAATATCAAAAGAAAAAGTCAATGAACAATCATTTAATCTGATATTATGATGTGATGCATTTAACGTCCTAACTATTTTTATCAAACCATCCTTAAAAAAAAAAGTATTTTTATCAAACCAGTTAACTTTGATCCATAACAAACTATTAAATATTTGTTAAAAAAAACTATTAAATAATTCTAAATTCATATAAAAAAATTATTGTGATATAAAATTTCAATTTAACGATCAATTTGTAGAATATGTAGCTAGGTTTTACAGACATATCATGAAGCATTTCCACACAATAATTACAAGTCACGGAGAAACAAATATACAGGTGTATTTGTCTAATATAGACATTCATAAAAGGAGTTCAAACGTGAACACTTATCATTCATTTTTAATAATTTTGTTTTATGAGGAAACAATAGTTTCATTGTTTGTTTATTACAAAAATAAAGATAGTTTCATTGTTTGTAATTAATCTAAAAGCAATAATGTGATTTGTATTGCAGTTTTTAACATAGTGAAAGATCAAAGATGTCTTTATGTGCTGAGCATGATAAAGTGGGCAGCATTCAGTCAAGATAAAGTGCTGCCATAGAAATTCGTAGCCGGCCACATCCATATATAGATATGCATTGCATATGATGCTCGAGTAATGATGGAATATGAGCTCATTTACGACCCAACAAGACAATCAAATCTTATACAAGAAAAATATACGCCGACCCACTTATATATATATATATGTGTGTGTGTGTGTGGAGCTATTAAAGGTTTAACTTTCCCTAGTGACGGAATATGTCATAAAAAGTAGATATTTCAACCTTTTTATCTAAGACTTTGTGCTCAAGTCAAAGGAAAATCTAGTCTCCAATCTCTGAAACTTGTCCAAGAGTATCAATAATTAATCAAGGACAAGTTAAATGATTTATTTTTAATGAAAGGTATTACACCCTTCAATTAATTTCTTCATTTTTTTAAGAGTTTACTTTAGAATTTACAGTAGTGCACAAACTAATAATTTGATGCTCAAAATGTATTCTTTTGGGAACCAATTAATGTACTATGTTGTATTCTCTGCCATCAGTATCTCCATTATTTTGGTTATTGTAATATACAGTATACATCTCAAAGTACTTATTATAAATTTGGTGCACAAAAGTGTATTCTATTTCTAGGGATCCATAATACCAATATATCATGGGAGTGGTGCATATTTAGATGACCCTATACTATGTTGTATTCTCTGCCATTTGTCTTGATCAGCATCTATATATTATTTTTCTTAACGTAGAGTATATATATGAGATATGGTAGAAGACACCCAGTAGTTTTTACTTGAGAGTGTTTTAGCAAGCTACACTTTAAGGTGTACTTAACTATTTTTTAGTTATCATTTGCTAAAATACTCTTAAAAATAAGTGGGTGTATCCTAGCAAATGCCTATAGTTGCTAACGTACACCCACTTATTTTTTTAGAAGGTGTGTTATAGCAACATACACTTTAAGGTGTATTTAACAACTTTTTAGTTATATCTTTGTTAAAACACACCTTAATAAAATCTAGTAGATGTATCCTAGCAAACCCTGTGTGTATATATATCTGAAGGTACTTTTTTTTTTTTTTAAGTAAATATATCTGAAGGTACTTATCTCCTCGTAGGTTTTAAAAGTTATCAAAATACAAGGTAAGATTCCCTCACCATTAACAAGGGTATTTCTTTTATAATGGAAGGTAACCATTATCAATAAATCATAATTAATAATATATGTATATGCATTTAGATTCTTAAAACAAATTGTTGAGCTAATTCTGGCTTTGTCAATTAACCTAAATTGATTGAGAATTGAATCCTCTCCAGACAATGTATTGTTATATGCAATGGTCAGAGTTCAAACTCCAATCATCCTATTTATTCACTTTAAAAAGTGAATTTTAGCGACTAGACTACTTGAAAAATAATAATGAGAGTTCGAACTTCAAACATCCCACTTATTCATCTTAAAAGGTGAATTTTAGCCATTAGACTATTTAAAAAAAATGAGAATTGAATTTCTAAAATAGCCCATGCAGTTACAATGAAAAGTAAAGATTCGTAGTCATTGATTAAAAAACTAATCATTGAGATGTTTAAATTGTAACTAATTCATTATATATTATATGGTTTAATACATAACACTGTGAGATGAAATTATATCAATATAATACTTGGATAATATTGTATGGTTTAATAAATTTTTTATTAGGTATATATTATAATTAAATGCAATGTTAAATTGGGAGTTTATATCACACAAGTTATCTTCATGAATTTTAGCAT
>Ga0228711_1009447_pt1 | contig 13234 bp, 7 predicted proteins | sample MedpolnodulmetaG_2_FD_177996 | JGI IMG/M metagenome (GOLD analysis project Ga0228711, IMG submission 177996) | Root nodule microbial communities from Medicago polymorpha collected in Santa Monica, California, United States - brown nodules | ecosystem: Host-associated > Plants > Roots > Nodule...
AATTCTACTTATGGGGAAAGAAATAGAATCAATGAAAAAATTTAAAAAAACATGTGATATTATATACCTAAAATTAAACAGTTATAAACTGATTTTCACAAGGTTCCAATCCTTCAATTAACAAAATCCCCCTGTTCTTTGAAATCCTAAAAATTAATTTTTTATAAATTAATGTTCTTTAATTTCCTTAGGAAACATACAGAATAATGAAAATTCTAAAAAATTATCACATTCTCCTCCATACTGATTTTCGCCTTTAACACATAGATTTTCATTTGTGCACTAAGATTGAAATTCCCCTTGATATTTTGTATGAGGAATGATTTGTAATAAGGTAAAGTTTAGTCTTAGACTGCTCCACCAGCAGGACACTAGATAACATGACATGAACAATTATACTATTGGGTAAACAAAATAACTTTTCCAAAAAGGTCAGTTTCCTGACTGCACCATAGAAGCTCCCTTTGAAAAATACATATATAGTATAGATATTTAAGAGAATATTTTCCATTAATAAATGGTCAATGCTTTCCTCTTAAGTTTTGGATAATCATGCATAGATATTATTCTTCCTCCATCTATAAAACCCGGTCGTTAATCCTGGTAAATGGCATCAAAGTGAGAACGACTCAAAGAAAAACCACATTTTCTTATAGACATGGCTGATCAATCCAAGAGTACTTTTTTTATTGGTGTGCCAAAGATCAAAATTGGTGATGGTGAAACACAAAAAACTACTCATCCAAGAATGCCACCTAGTTCCTTAATTCCTTTACCTGGAAGGAATCGATATAATAGCTACTACAGCTCCACTAGGAGTTGGAGGCAAATGTTCAATCAATTAGGGCAGAACAACGGCAACTCCAACGGGGCGAATGAGCAATCAACTTTGAAGACTTAAAAGCTGGAAGAGTAAACCTTTAATCATGAATAATTGATGTTGCCTTATATATAGTTAATTATGCATCTTGTATATATCTTAAGCACTTTTATTATAGACTAGTATTATGACAAAACATTAGCTTCGTTAGATGCATAGCCAGTCTTATTTTGTTAGATAAAACTTGGTTGTTGTTGACGACTTGTATTATAGGCTATAGTAAAAATATCGTGTTCTTTGCACGAATCTAGGGCAACACAAGGTAGAAAAAGACATGTGAAAAAATGTGTAATATGTTATTATAAGTAAACTTTTCTTAAAGTAGATAGATAAATATGTTGTATCTGTATTAAGAGCTTTACAAATTACAACTTGAGAATAAAAACCTGTGTTTGTTCTTGGTGTATATGTATACCAGCCAGGGATATCCCCTTGGTAATTAATTTAGTTTTGCGTCACCCCTCTCTGTTGCTTGAAGGATGAGGGTTTCAAGATCGAGTACCACTCTTCTGACAACAATTTTTGCTCATTTCCAACAAAATAGTTAACTCACGCAGAAGTATTTTCAGTATGAGTTAACTCATGCATGAGTATTTTGTGTTAGAAATGAACAAAAATCGTTGTGAGAAGAACAAAAAACATTCTACTTATTCAGTGTATGGAATACAAGATTTGATAGATAACCCTGAAATAATAAGTAAAAAGTAATTGAGAATTTTTAGATACATGAAGTTTGGTTGGGTACTGCTTTTCCAAAAGCAAAACTCATTTAACATTTGATTTTATTTTTAAATAAAATAATACAAAAATATGATATGATATTGAATAATTAGATGATGGATACATATTCAACCAAACTTCAAAAATATCAATGTGTTCACCAAAAGTAATGTGATTTTTTTTAAGGAGATAAAGTAGATACTTATATAAGTAATTTTACCCAAAAACAAGGATAAAATATTCAAGGGTATCAATGTTTTCACCCAAACAAAGTCGTTAAGCATTCCATATATTCATTTACCATCTTTTAATCAAATATTCAATATTGCTCGTAAGGATTTGTCCTTTGTATCAACCTATCAAGCCTACTTCTCATAGAGGCTTTGAGTGAAAATGAGTGCAAATTATAGTTTAAAAAGTTTCTCTTCTAAAAACTTCATAAAAGTTCTTTTTGAAAAGTAAGACACAAGTTGGAGTATATAGAAGAATCTGTTGAAAATATTTTGGTTAACAGCAAAATTGCTTTGAACATAGTTAGAGATAAGTAAAAAGTAGTAACAAAATGATAAGGTAGAAACACACATAAATTTATACTAGTTTATTTTATGAAGAATGAATTTAATCAATCAAACCTCTATATGATGTTTTTTTTTGAACAAGAACCTCTAAATGATATTATGTCACATGACTATCATACACACTAACTGCTCACCGTTTGATTTTATTCTTCTACAATTAATATAAGTAAATAACCCAACTTTAGCTTACTCTTCAAGTTAACAGGGTCCTACATATTATTCCCTAATCAGGTCATATATTCTATATATAGATCGGTGCAACATCTCCTACCAGGCATCTAAAACTTGAGCCCTTCCAAGCTAACTAGTTAACGATGGCATCAATGTTGCAATTGCTGCGCCTCCTTGATGAGGATCATGTGGAAGAACCACAACCTCGACAACCACCACGACGACGCAACCGCAACGGTACCAGCGCCGTTGCTCGTCGCCAAAACCCGCCTCCCGACACTCACTCCAACAGTGGCACACAAAACATGGAGGGTCTTATTAACAACACCGGTTATGTTCATGGAAATGGCAACGGAAGCATCATCTTTGGTGGCTTTGATTCCTCTACAATGAATTTCGATTAATTTGCTATATAAGTGGTTCTTCCTATTATCACATATTGCACTATATATCAACCTATTGTATTATATAATACGTGTTATATACTATTGAAAGAACTTGAGCAATACGACTCTTCTATGATAATTGCATTATATTTTAAATTTGGTCTATACTGTGAGATATAATTTTACTGAGTAAAGAGTTTGAACCTTGGTCAAGGAACGTAACCATCATTTTAATCAACTGAACTAAGTGAATATCTTCATAATACCTGTATTAATCTCTAAAAGAGTATTATTAGTCAGCTAAAAGTAACTTTATTCTAAGGTCATATTTCCTTGCACTTGTGCTTGGTTTAGTTTCATTTCAATATATTTTTTTCATTTAAAAAAAAAATGTTAACAAGTTATAATAGCCCACATTTGAATCTATTTTGGGAGGTCCATATTTGTCAATTGTCTATTTTGACTGGTGATCAATTTTGAGGACTAATTTATCTACTCACTCTATTGTTATCATATAAACGCATGATCACCGTCAAACTCACTTAACCCTAAATTAATGAAACTACTTTAACTAACTATCAATATCTCTCTAGAAAAATAACACTTAACCCTAAATTAATGAAACAACTTTAACTAACTATTATCTCTCTAGAAAAATAAAATTGTATCTAACTCAAATATCAACGTAACACCAATCACCGTTAAAATATGTTAGGTATATTCATGCATATTAAGTAGACATGCTTTGGTCCCAAGGGCGACCTACATAAGTCTTGGTGTGATTATCGCAACATCGGATTTTTTTTTTTAAAAGGAATTTTTTTACTTTTGTGATCGAAATTTCAGTCGCTAAATCATAAAAATTGGCCGCTAACTTGATAAGCGACGGATATAGTGATCAAAATGTTCGTCGCTAATGTAGAAACTATTAAATATCGGTCACAAACTTGATTAGCGACGAAAATAGTGACCAAAATTTCGGTTGGTAAAGTATAAATTTTAAAAATCGATCACTATTAATTTGTTTAACCACATTGAACTTTGTTTCCAGACCCGTTTCTGTTGGGTCTGCTACATGTCTATGACGGCTGCTTGGTGTCAAGGTTGGTTCAACATATATATCTAGATGTCTTTTTTGATCAATAAATATCTAGATGTCTAAAACAAATTTTATATTGACCCCTTTTAAAATAAAATAAAAATGACACAAGATCTATAAATCTCATCTCATCTCATACCACTAAATCTAACTATGTGCACTGCTTGCACTATACAACTATCGTAGAAAATCTATATCATAAGTAGATATAAGAATCCTACTCCTCTTAAATAATTTTGTAGGAATTTATTCAATTTATTTCCCATATGCATTATCATCCCTAAGGAATCCGTATCAATATTTTTTGCTCATGCATAACTTTGCATTAATTCCTTGAATAAAGAGTATGAAGTACGTAACTTAAAGCAAATTATTTACTATTTTTGAGATGAACTTAAAACCATTTACTATTCTCATTACAGAAGCACAATCATTATTCTTTTTTCTTTGTTTGTAACTAATTATTATTCGTTTATATCAGTTGATAATTGACATACTCCACTTCATGGAATTTTGACTTCGTTATGCAAGCAAGCCCACTTCGCATACCAAGTTGACACAAGAATCTAGAGATATATACATGGCACCACACAACAGTCCAAATTTCTTCTTATACTTTTAGCAAATGAGCCATAATGTTGGAATATAACCAAAAGGTTATCATAATAATTGCTTGAGCTATAAGCTACAAATAGATCGTTTATCCAAGCATGGTCTTTTTAGTTTAGATCCGTTGATTTTGGTCTCTAATGTTTTTTTAGAGCAAATGAATTATTCATTTACTTTAACAACCAAGCAATCAATGTGATCATATATTTTATCAATTCTATTTTACTTAAGTCATTCAAATTCGTATTTTCTTAAATAATCGAGGTTTATAGTAGATTTGTGATGTGACACATTATTGTTTAAGTTTAAAATCCAAACATATTTTTAATATATATTTACATTTCTTGAAGGAAAAAAAGTCAAAACAGATAAATTTTCTAAAACTTAAAAAGGAAATTAAAGTTTTTTTTTTCCTTTTCAAAATGAGACAATTAGATATAAAACAAAATTGTTTCGGCAAATGGTCCTTGGTTTTTTTTACTAAAAGGGCAGGAGTACCTAGAATCATGCAAAAGCTAACATAAAGACTAAATTATTGCTCCACCATCTCAAAGTGATCGGTCTTTTCACATAAATTAAGAAAAGTATATAAATGAAAGAGAGATAACAATATTTGTTTTAAATCACCCTTATCATGTATTGATGTTTTCTTTTTGACAAGTGTATTGATGTATTCATCATTATAAAAAAAATATAGAGTAGAAGATGTTGATTAGAAAGTGATTTAAACAATGTTAATTAGAGGTACAATTGAAAACAAATATTAATGTTGTATTGTCCCTAAAAAAAATATATTAACGTTGTATTGAAAATTGAAAATATAAGATATTTTTTGAGCAAGTTTTTGTTGCAAAATATTAGTTATTTTAGATGGATGAAGTAACATTTTCCTATAAAAAAAGGGTGCACTTAGTAAATTATTTAATTAGAAATGTATTATTGAACAACACAAAATTAATGTTTTTTCAAATGTGTACATCTAAACTCATGTTATTGTTCAAAAAAAAAAAAAACTCATGTTGGAGGCCATGGGAAAAGTTTTTCTCATCATGTTGTCATATCTACAATTATTAGCCTAATCTATCTATATCTATATAGATAATATCCTTGTTGCACTTACAACTTGTGATAATATTCCTAGACTTATCGTTGAAGCACAAATGTGGATAGAAAAGAACTTGGCGTGAGATGCACTTGATAATTAGGGATATATTCTCCTAAACTTTTACCCATCAAAACGAATCCAACTTGTTAGTTAATTAAATTATCAAATCATATATCCTTAATTGAACAAGTAGCAATAGATTCCATCCGTTGCATGCATATTTATAATGTTGGCTTAGTTGGTAACATTAAAGCTAACAAAAAACAATTATAAGATACATAAAAATTAACTTCAAACTAATATTTCTAGCTATATCAAGATGAGCAACCAATTGCTTCAAAGTCTCCGCAAACTTCTTGAGACTGAGGAAGGAGCTGATGAACTTTTCAACTCAAATCATGGCACTGCAAACTCATTCAACAACCATGGCAACGGGAAGCAAGACTTCTCCCGTGCAAAGATCAACAGTGGAGCAAACTCCGGCAACCGCAATAGGTACCACACCGCAAATAATTACGGTGGTCGCACCATAAATAATAGGGGGAGCACTTTCAATGGCCATGGTAACGGTGGCTTTATTGATGGTGATTTTAATGCCTCCACAACAAACTACAACCATTGAATTATTATGTATTTGATACATATGATGTGTAATATGATCATATATCGTATTATATATGGTGTGCTATCAATAATATGCAATAGAGCTATAGCTCTAATTGTCTGTGATAATACATATAGTTACATGAGTATTGTCTAATTACATGAGTGGAAGCTAGTCAAGAATACTAGATCCCTCGTATAATGTATGGGTTATTACTCTTAATTATGGTTCTCTATTGTTTATGAATTTTGAAATAGGTCCATGAAATAATTAAGTTTATAATATTTTATTAAACTAGTATTGTAGTTAAGTTTGTCCGTCAAAATATAAAATAAAATTTGTAGTTAAGTCTCTAGACCCCTATAAAAACGCTACATATGTTTTAATTGAATACTTTTTTTTGAAAGAGTTTTAATTGAATACTTTCTTTTCTAAATAAATTTGGCTTATTTTATTCAATTAATTGGTAACTTTATTCTCTCATTTTTTCTGATAAAAAAAATATTGCCAAATTTTGTTCACAAGATTATATAGTCCCCTCATTTTTTTTTGACGAAACCCCTTATTAATAGATAACAAAATTGATGATGAGGCCTCAAAGTGTTACCATATATTGATGGAATTAAATCACCTGCCGCACATGATTGCAGTTCATGTAGTTTTTGTGAGTGAGGTTCGAGAAATTAAAAATTAAAAATTAAAAGATGAGGATGAGAGGGAGAGAAATGATGAGAGAGATACAAACACTAAATCTCTTATGAGTTCCCTCCTTAACAAGAATCACTCATTGTTCAGGACCCCCGTTTCCCCGTTGGAGGAAGAAAAAAGAGTACCTATTATGTTAAACAACTATATAAGGACCCTCTCTTTCCTGAACAATTAATGGGTCCCACGTTTAAAAGAAGTAATAAAATAAGTATAAGTTGGTCGCACTTTCAAAAGAAATAATATTTTATATGGTAATTTATAATTTAATAAATAAATTATTTTTGTATAATGATGTAAAGTTAGTGAGATCTATTTAAGCATTTTTAAATCCCTAATAGTTTATTGTCTTTGGAGTTGTTGAGTCTTTCATATAAACTTTTATTAAAAAAATTATAAATAAACGAGGTATACACTTGAGATCCATTAAAGAAATCAATATTAATGTACTATGATTATCATTGAGTCCATAGTGTTGACATGGTGCGTCCTATATGCTATGTTTGTGGCTCTTAATTGTACTATTTGTTGTGGTACCCATTCTATTCTATAATTTGAATTTTGAAGTAAAAAAAAAAAAAACATTTGTTTTTAATTGGTATTTTTATTTTTCTAAATATAATGAGTTTTATAATAATAAAAAAAGAGATATTATTAAATATATAACTAGGATCCAATTTTAAACATTTTATACAAGTTCATATTAAATATATCCATAACGGAGGTTAATAATATTCTAAATAATTTTGCGTGAACTTGCTAAAGCACCAGATTCGTTTTCTTGCATCTATATAATAAGCTTTTGGTTTGCAACATTAAGACCATCCAAATACAAAAACACTAAGGTCATATAGAAATTTCCAAGTAAGGTATAAACATGTCATCTCGTGTGATCAAAACCCTCATCGCAATGCTTGAGGCTGAGGAAGCAGCTGAAGCTTCCAAATCCACCAACCATGGTACTGCAAATTCATTTAACAACCATGGCAACGGGGATCAAAATTTCTCCGGTGCCAAAATCAACGCCGGTGCAAATTCCGGTGACCGAAACAAACACCGCACCACCAATAGTTATGGTGGCCGCACTATTAATAACAAGGGTAGTACTTTTAATGGTCATGGCAATGGAGGGTTTATTGATGGTAACTTTGATGCCTCCACAAAGAACTACAACTATTAGTTATATATGTATCATCATATTATTTATATGCTATATGCAATATGATCTTGTGTGTTTTACTAAGAATAATGAAATTGGAGCTATATGCAGTTCCAAAAGTCTATTCATGGTTTAATGTTGTATCTATTGTCAATTTAAAAATAGTAACTACAATTAAAAAAATATATATCAAAACTACCCATTTCTAATGATTTGGGTGTGTCTTAATTTGAAGATAAATTAGTTGTTTCAATTTATTCTCTAAATTATTTTTATGTTATTGGACGATTATTTGTTCTCGCCGAAACGTGAGTTGTCTATACGTGAGTATGATTTATGACCATAGATTTTTTATAAGAAAAAAATATTATATAGAGTAAAACTATAAATTCAGTTTGATGTTAATATAGAGTAAAGTTTCCCATAGAAGGAAAAGAAACTGAATTAACAACATTGAGTGTATACATGAAGTTTTCATTAATGACATCTATATATATATTTTTTGAAGGAAGATCACATTTTTATATGATTAGAATTTCTAAAAAATTACTTAAATAAATAGTACATAATATAAAAAATAACTAATTCAACTAAATGATTTTTTCTGCGCGCCCAATGGAACACAAACACACTCAAACAAACTTATAACAAAGTAATATGGAAGTTTTTTTTTTTTTAAAGGAGCAAAGTAACATGTAAGTTAAATTTCACAAATATAATACACCAATTTTTAAACAAATGGTTCTTGGCTATGAATTCTTTAGACAGTTAAAAGGTGATGAAATTGGTATCCTGCGAAAAGGTGATGCTTGACGATCACCAAAATAGATGCAATTATATACCGTGAGATAAAAATAAAAAAAAACATTAAACTATACAAAAATTATGAGTTATATTATGAAATTTCAATAAAAACATGCAATATATAATGCTTAGTGACCGGATTTAATTAAAAATTGAACAAATAAAAAAAACTTGCAAACAATCGAAAAATATTGAGTGAGGAACGATGAATTTATATGTGATGGTGTTGCATTAGTAAAGGGAACTCACTCCAATCTAGCTTAGAATGTATTATATATATGGTCTCCGATACGCTTAGAGTGTATTATATATATGGTGTCTGATACACAATGCTGATTTTTTGTGTCTCAATAATACTTCATCCATTTCACGATCAGTGTCATTTTAGCTAAAAAAAATTGTTTCAAAATGAATGTCAATTTACATTTCCAATACAACTTGCTTTGGACTTTGATAACTTTTTCTCTCAAGACTATGTCACTTACAAAGTGTTTATTATAAGTTGAGTTCCTTTAAATGGAGTTTGCCACTATGAAAGAGATAGACGCAAAAAATAAGTGTTGGGTTCGATCATTAAATAAGCTTCACCATCATTAATTATTTTCAAGATTTTTTATGTATTTATCTCTTTAAATGAAAGAAATGGAGAATAGCTAAACGGAGAGGATCTTAACTCTTTATTATGCATTCTTCCAACATAAAGTTCACAAATAATTCAAAAAATAACAATGATCGGTAAAGATAGTTGCAATATCTTGACCAGAAAAAAACTTGCAATATTTTTTATTCATTAATTACTTTTTTAATATGTACGTTTGAAAAAATATCTAGAGCACTTTTTTTTTTTTTTTAAGGAATCTAGAGCACTTGCTTCCTTTAGAACGGAGGCATATATTGATTTTAAGAGGTAATAGTATTCTATATAATTCCGCGTGAACAAGCAAAAGCAAATATATAATAAACTTTTGGTTTGCGACATTAAGACCATTTTCAAGTAAGGTGTAAAGATGTCATCCCGGGTGATAAAAAACCTCATCGCAGACGCAATGCTTGAGGCTGAGGAAGCAGCTTAAGTGTTGAAATCCAGAAACCAGTGCTGCAAATACATTTAACAAACATGGCAACGGGGACCGAAATTTCTCCAGTGCTAAAATCAACAGCTATGCAAATTCCGGTGATCGAAACAGACACCGCACCACCAATAGTTATGGTGGCCACATTGTTAATAACAGGGATGATACTTTTAATGGCCTGATGCTTCCACAAAGAACTACAATCAAGGTTGTCAAGATCGAGACTTTACTTCAGATCGAAAGGGAATAACAAAATCGGAACTCATAAAATCGCAATCATAATTGGAGGATTTTACTCAAAGACTTTTGTATAATCGATATATTTTATAAATGGTATATAGTCATAAATAACTTAGTTTACAAGAAATCGTAAAATCGCTATCAAAATTGATGGATTTTGCCTATTTTGGGATTCTACTATGAATTTGAGTAGTTGAAGGTGAAGAAAGTCGCAAAATCCTGGATTTTAAGATTTAAGTCGGGATTTTGACAACAATGACTACAACTATTAGTTATCTGTATTTGTGATCATATATATGCGCTATGCAATATGATCTAGTCTATTGTGTGTTTTACTAATAGTAATGAAATTGGAGCTCTATATTGTTCTAATAGTCTTCTATGCATCGTGGTCTAATGTTTTTATCTATTGTGAACTTAGAAATAGTAGCTATTAATTCTCTAAATAATTTTAATGTTATTGGACCAGTAATTTGTTCTCACCGAAGCATGAGTTTGTCTATATGTGAGTATGATTTAAGATCATGAATGAACACCGAAGTTGGCCAATAATGATAGAGATATACATCAAGTTTTCATTAGCTATTTTAAGGATGGTTTCAAGTCAAGCAACGGTAGAAACCCTCAAGACATCCATGTTTGCCATCAAAGACAGAATAAAGCCTAATATATTAGAAGCATCTTAGACAAAGCATTTGTTGTAAAATTAGGAACAAATAATCCCTATAAATAATCCCTATTAGGTTCACACATCTATTATCCATATGAACAGTTTAGTTGCCCCGGGTCCAATTGATATTTCAGCTATGTTTTAACAAAGGTATTGGGTAGGGGTAACTATATGATCCACCAAATCCATACAAAACCTATTTAATTATGCAGGTCAGCCTAGGGTTTACGAAGAAACCTTATTAAACCTATGAGATTGGCCTATTTATATATAATATTATTAATGTTTACAAAGGGAGATGTTAGATTACAGACGCAACATGTATCTCTTACATTATTGCTATCGAAGTTTTCTTTATAAACGCAAACCTAGGTTGTGGCATAACAGCGGCGCAAATATACATTTTGAACAGGAAAGGATGCAAACCTATATAATGTGATGATTTTATATTTTGCCATGAGAGCGGTCAACAAATTGATCACACAAAAACATATCATAATCTGTATTCGAAAATGATTAAAATTTAATGCATGGATAAAATAAAAGGTAAATCTACCGATTTTATAAACTACATGCCCCATCTCCAGGCACTGAATTTCATCCCAATGCGGTAAGAGCAATAAGTTTCAACGCAAGCAAAAATAACTTGATCATCACTCAGATTCTTTTCACCCCAGTTGCTCGTTCTAATCTCTTCTCTCTGATTCACTTTCATCCCAAACAAATTCAAAACCATCTCATTCACCGAATGATCTTTCGGACGAGTTCCTCCGTACCACAGCGCAAGATCGGCAGGATCAAGCTTCAACTCAAACTCGTATTTCGACTTCAGTGTGCTCCGATACCATTGGTTCCTGATTCCTGGGAATCCTATGAAACGATGTTTCATGAAATCATGGAGGATTTGCGGTACGGCATCTGCGTGAGCGATCTGGAAAACGAGGCAACTATGATATAGGCAGAACTGCAACGTGTTTACCTCACGATCGATGGCGAAGCCGACAATGAATTGTCCAAGGCGGACGTAATTGCGCTGGACAATGAGCGCCGTCTCGATCCACTTTTCGACGACAGAGGCTGATGCGGTAACCGTGACGGTGATATTGGCTTCGTTAATGTTAATTGTGTAAATGCTCTGATCGGGATAGCGGTTAAGGTTGACGATGCTGGCCATTCTCTATACTGGAAGATAAATAATATGCTATGCGTCGATTGAGTGCGGTTCCATATGTATATGTAGAGTTAGTTAGGTCAAATAATGTGCCAAATTAGGGCGGCCCCAATGGGCCTGTTTTGAAGTTAATATAATATAATTTAATTTAATTATTTAAAAAAAACTAACAAATAATAATATATATTGTGATTGTTTAAAAAAATATATTGTGATTGGGTGTCCACATCACTGTTATGTGTCATAAAGATTGACCTTGATTAATAGAATTAAGGATGGCAAAGCGGACCGCCCCATCCCGTTTAGGACAATCCTGTCTAAACCCGCTTAAAACGGAATGAAACGAGTCGAGTTAAATTAGCTGATCGGGTTTAAAATCTCACCCTGACCAATTTAGTGGCGGACAAATGAGTTAGTGGTCGGCCCGTCAAACACAAAACTTCTTGTATATTAGTTTCAGAGGACACATAAGGTGACCCATGTCTCGCACGACAATAAGCTTAAGGCTGAGAAGTGATAGTTCCGGGACAGGACAAGAATTGGTTTTGGGAGCAGGTGAATGTATCCGGTTTTCCCCCTTCCTTGAGACTGGGTACAAGAATATCAGCCCTAGCCTCATCACCGCAATGTTAGAGAGATGATATGCAGAGACCAGCTGCTTCCATCTGCCCGTTGGGAAGATGATCGTCACACTAGAAGATGTGGCGTGTCTTTTAGACATCCATATTGTTGGAAGGCGTATGATAAACTCCTCCATAGGTGTAATGAGTGTTGGAAATATTAAGAGTAAATAGATTTCGGATAGATAGAAAAGATGGAAGAGAGTTGTTGTGCCGTGGTTAAAACCACTGCCCTGAAAGCAAATTTCCGGTGGATTTCCGATGCAACTCTATATCCGGTTTCGCTCCCCAAGGTTTACACAACTACGTGTCTGAACTCGTGCACTCGAAGAAAAACAAGATGGAGCTTCACAAACAATGCCCAAAATACAAAGAACATTAAGAATCGAATAGATAGCAATGAGCTCGATATCCAACTACCCTTTTTCCATAATGTACCATTCTGGTGTGTCTATCTTTATAGACCAAGATGCAAGGATATCAAACCAAGTTGGAGCATTCCATATTTTCCAACGGTTACCTTCCCGTTGCACTCCATTATCTATCTATATATACATGTATTCTAACCTACATTTTGCTTATGTGTCACCTCACCAATGCCCCCTTTCTAACTAATTTTCTATAAGCATTCACCATGTGG
>Ga0228711_1009449_pt1 | contig 13229 bp, 4 predicted proteins | sample MedpolnodulmetaG_2_FD_177996 | JGI IMG/M metagenome (GOLD analysis project Ga0228711, IMG submission 177996) | Root nodule microbial communities from Medicago polymorpha collected in Santa Monica, California, United States - brown nodules | ecosystem: Host-associated > Plants > Roots > Nodule...
GTTTTAATTAACTTTATTTTTTTTTTTTTTTTTCTTATTTTTTTTTTTGTTTTTTATTTTTATTTTTTTTTTTTTTTTTTTATGTTTCAAATAAACCCTTAAAAAGGTAACAAAGAGCTATTTGAAATTTTAAAAACTTAAACAGTAATATGATATTTTTGTCAAACTTAAAGGATAAAAAAAAACGTATTTTGGCTTAAAAAAAGCTTAATTTAGGTATTTAACATTTGGAAATGTTAAAATGTGCTCTTGGACATTAATTAAGATATTAAAAATAAAAATACTTTCGTATTAGAAAATGATGAAAAGTGAGGAATTTAATTAAAAAAAAAAGAGGAATGGTAGGAACACACATTCTAACACACACTTTCCAACACACTCTCTTTGATTGGTTAAAACACACATAAGTCCCACCAACTCATGTGAGTCCCATATAAATTTCGTGGGTCCCTTATAAATTTTAACCAATCAAAGATAGTGTGTTGAAAAATGTGTGTTGGAATGTGTGTTGTCAGAATTTCTCTTAAAAAAACAATAAAAAAATTGTTGATTTCAATGAAAAGCATTTGATTTCCTTAACAAGGGTCCTAAAAACATTTGCCATAAAGACACTTGTTAGGATGGCTCTTCAACATTTGAGATAAGTTGTTACTCCCTCCGTCCCAAAATAACTGAGCAATTTGGAAAAAGATTTATCCCAAAATAATTGATTCATTTCATTTATCAATGCACTTTTTTTTTTCAATTATAATTTTAATTAATACTACTTTCAGCAATCCTAATTCAATATATTATATTTCGTATTTATGATAATAGAAAATATATCAATACTTAACAAGACATTCAATTCCATTTTTTTCTCGCTCTCACATATATATTTTTTCTCAAGACATGTGAAATGAATATAGAACACAATTATTACAGAACATGGAGAGTAATGAATTCCACAAGACTTAATTTTTGGAAGAATCCAACCACTGGGGTTTAAATTTTGATTGACCTGATTTTTAACCTATACTTATGTTAAGAGACCTCTTTCTAAGGAGCGAACGGTTAAAATTTAAACAGGATTAATTTAGAACATTTTAATTATTATTACAATACACTCCCAGCGTTTTACAATACTTTTCGCTTTTGAAGAATAATTTTGTTTCACATTACTTGTCACTTCCAAGTTTCAATACAACATTAATTATTGACTTTTCAATAATACACTTACTATGTTTGTAAAAAAATAATAATACCCTTACTTATTTATTGTAGAGAGAACTAATAGAATGAAATAATAAATGGTTAAAGGTATTATAGAAATACACACACATAATTTCATCAAAAATAACAAAATTTATTTGATTTCTTGGTATATGTAAATTCCTCAAAAGTCACAAGTATCGTGAAATGGATGGAGTAATTAATTAAAAACTATTTCAATTTCTTCTAAGATTAAATACGATGCACCATCATTATAAAAACTAGCGGAAAGACGGGCACTATCGTGTCCGTTTGTCCGTTTTTTCTACTGCGCTAACGCATGTGATTATTTTATTATGTTTGTTTGTATAGTTTTGATTAAAAATTTTAAATTTTAAAATATTAATGGAAATTATTGATATATTGATTTACAAAAAAATATTCTCAAGGCATATAACAAAATTATCTATGAACTCAACATATTTTAGTTCGCCAGCATATAAAATAATGATCATTTATTGTTTATTCTAATAGTAATTAGTACATCATAACATAAATGTATAACTGACATGTTATGTAAAAGAAACATTTCTATGATTGCGATAAAAGAATATCTTTAAAAATTATATTTTTCGTAAAGTCTCCATCTTCTCCTTCTATTTTTCCTTCTTTAATGAGAACTTTTATTGAATTTTGAGAAACTGCTCTTGATAAAGCTACATATAATTGACCATGGCTGAAAACATGTCATGGCAGATAGATTCCGACATTGGGGATAATATGCCCTTGTGACTTATTTTGATAATTGTAAAACTTAGTCTAACGGGAAACTGTTTTCTACTAATCACAAAGGGGAGTCCTGAACTCGCATTTGTTTTTAATTTAATTCTAGGCAAGAATGCTCTTTTTCCAGCATTGCTTCCTGTTAGGATTTCCACATCCAACATATTCCTAAATAAACCACGACATAACACTCGTGTCCCATTACACAGGCCATATCTAGGGTCTATGTTTTGCAACAACATCAAAGGTGCACCTTTTTTTACCTTTAAAATATGTGGTGGGATACTTCCTTGAGCAATTGAGTTTAAGAATTCATGTTGATATAAGTTATGAGTATCCCCTTCAACTTCGTCAAATGACAACAGATTTTGTTCGTCTCCTAAAAGATTGATAATTATGTCATTCAATTTTTGAACATCATCATTTGTAGGTGTAATTATGGCTCTTTCTACCATATACGATGCATCCCATCCATGCAAATCTAATTGTGGAAAAATATGATCAATAAAAGTTTGTATTGATTGTTCTTCTTCCCATGGTAATGCAATTTGAGGAGGTATCCTCGCCATATCATTGGGGTTGGTAGGTTCAACACCGTCACCAATTCGCATAAGAAATTGTGCAAATTCAGGATCATTCATTGATCGCATATTTTGTACCAAATTTAGGACCTTGGTATTAGCCCACAAATAAGACCTAATAATACATGCAGATATCATTTGTGTCTTACTACCTTTTTGAATAACTGGAAGTACTTGACGAAAATCTCCACACATTATCATAACTTTTCCACCAAATGGAGCATCACAGTCTAAATAATCTTTTAGTGTTTGATCTAATGCTTCTAAACAACATATGTTTGTCATTGGGGGTTCATTCCAAATTATGGCAGCAGCTACTCTTATAAGGTTTGCAAGATCTTTTTTTCTTTTTTATATTGCAGATGGAATTTGGTTGTACATCAAAAGGTAAATTAAATCGGGAGTGTGCAGTTCTACCACCCAGTAATAATGTTGCAGCTATACCAGATGATGCGGTTGCTAAGACAATTTTTCCTCTATTTCTCAAAGTTGCCATTAATGCTCGATAAAGGACTATTTTAACTGTTCTGCCTGGACCATCAACAAAAAATACTTGACTCTGTTTACGATCAATGACATTCATAACGTTAGAGGATTTCAAGTCAAATCATTAATATTAGTTTTTGCTCATGTTTGTTACTAATCTTTTTTTAGAGGATTTAAAGTCCAATCTTTAACAATATATTTTGCTCACGTTTGTTACTAATATTTTTTTTAGAGGATGTAAAGTCAAATCCTTAAAAAAAAAAATTTGCTCACATTTGTTACTAATCTGTTTTAGAGGATTTAAAGTCCAATCTTTAACAATATTTTTTGCTCACGTTTGTTACTAATCTTTCTTTTAGAGGATTTAAAGTCTAATCTTTAACAATATTTTTTGTTCACGTTTGTTACTAATCTTTTTTTTTAGATTAAAGTCTAATCTTTAACAATAATTTTTGCTCACGTTTGTTACTAATCTTTTTTTTAGAAGATTTAAAGTCCAATCTTTAACATTATTTTTTGCTCACGTTTGTTACTAATTTTTTTAGAGGATTTAAAGTCCAATCTTTAACATTATTTTTTCCTCACGTGTTACATTTATTTTAATATTTAAATTAAATTTATTCTTATCTATTTGTTACATGTGTTATTTGTATTTAAAATTAAGGGTATTTTTGGAAAGAAAAGTCCAACCCCAAAAGTGCCGAAAGGGGTAGTTTTCTTAATATATAGTATTGATATTTAAATTAAATTTATTCTTATCTATTTGTTACATGTGCTATTTGTATTAAAAATTAAGGGTATTTTTAGAAAGAAAAGTCCAACCCAACAAGTGCTGAAAGAGGTAGTTTTCTTTATATATATAGTATAGATAAAAAGGGAAGAAAATTATCCCGTGCTAGGCACGGTATACACACCGGTTTAAAACATTTTAATTTTTATTACAATATGCTTAATTTCAAATTAGAAAATTTGAAAGATAATTTATTGGATTTAAAACTTTTATGATGCCTTTAAATTTTAATAGGTATTTACACTTTTTTTGGTAGCGAATAGGTATTTACACTAATTTATTGGATTGAGATTTCAAGAGATTTTTTTTTTGAAGGAAGATTTCAAGAGATTTTAAAAGAATTTTTTATTATAAAAAAGTGGTGTGGTATTAAGATAATCAAGACTTTTTTTAATGCAATGAAAATCGTTGGTATTCAATTAGAATTTCTCACAACTTATAAAATGTACGTTGGTATTCAAAAATATAAGATTTTGATGGATTCTTTTATAGAATGGATTTTATGAGACTTTTAAGTTAAAAATGTAAACATAATACTTATTCAACAATCTTACAAAAAATTTGTGAGACTATCACAATTTCCTTTTCTTTGCTATCCAAAATTCCATTTTCTCATTAGTTTTTATGTGTACAGATCGTTTGTTATTTGTTCTGGGTGTAGAGGCCTATAATTTCATTGTTCAATTTATTACTTCTACTTCAAACTTTTTTTTTAAGAAGACTCTATGTATAGAACTATTTTTAATATGTAGTACTTGGCTTCAAAGTCGGTTAAAAGCTAGAAACAGTGGTGGAGCCAGGCGAAAAGACTTGGGGTGGCCGGCGGCCGCTATCAAAATAAACTAAAATAATAAATCATATTGTATAGAACACATTTTCTTCAATTGTTAGATTAAGTTCGAATGAAGAAATTATATTTTCTTCATCTCTTTCAATATTATGGATCTTCCTCTTTAAAAACGACTTCTTAACTTTTCTGTGTAACAAAGAAACAAATTTATCAAAATTGTAGTACATAACTCATAATTATAATTATAGTATGTTGATTCTTGTAACAATCAACTTAGTCACAGCATGATGGGTGAATACAAAGTTTCAAAACACACATTCACTTCTCCTTCAAAAACAAAACACACTTTCACGTGGCTGCATTAGGATGGCATGCTTGTAATTTTCAAATTAACCCAAGGCATTTTGGTAATTTTCTATGTACAAAAAAACAATAAAAATAATAATAATAGGGAGGCCATGGCCTACCCCAGTCCTCATATGGCTCCGCCACCGGCTAGAAATGAATATAATAGTGTAATACACGGTGTTGAAAAAAATAAGAACATCCTATAAGCATATAGGAAAACACAGTTAATTTCTTGATATAAATCTATTGAAATCTTGGTAGTCTATTAAAATCTTAGGATATAAATATGTTGAAATATAAATTACAAATCTTGATAATCTTCTAAAATCTTAAAAGTCATTGAAATCTTGCATATTCTTTTAAAATTCACTAGACTTTTCATATAAAAATTGTCTTTTAAAATCCTAATCCAATAAAAAGAGAAAAAAAGAAAGGGAAAAAAGGCTGGAAAGAAATGATGAATTGCAACGTAATGATGAATTGCAAGCAACTTCCATGAAATAACCAGCTTACGGAGGAACCGATAATTGCGCAAACTCTACACAAGTATTTATAGGAGTTCATTTAGATTCTACACAAGTGATGATGATTTAGGTATACTATTAGTCAATCCATTTCTACAACTTTTGCGCTTTCAATTTCAAGTTGCAGACACGTTTTACCGTAATTTTTATTTTATTTTCTGCATTAAAATTGTTCGTGATTTTTAAAGAATAAGCCGTTGACACACTGTCAAATCTATGTCATATATATGATGTATGAAGTCACACTATTTTCTATCGGTAAGAAGATCAATACCGTGTCCTAAACTTGCACCGTTTTAAGGTCCTGAACACGCCAACTTTAGTACACCACACCGCATTCAAGTACGCCTCCGCGCGAGGACCACCCTACATGTGTTCTCTAAGCGCTCCCTAATCACACGCCATAAAACCAGGAGACGGTTATTCTTAATACGCGCCTATATAAGGGTGACTTTGAATCACCCTCAAGGTATGATTCACTTTTCGAAACACTTTCTGCACTATTTCTCAGTTCCATTACTGACTTGAGCGTTGGAGTGCTAACGTACCTACAAACACCTTTCATTCTACCGTAAAGACTCGTCGCCATCCTACCAGAGCACATTTCGCCACCGTTATCTCTCATTCATCCTCACCGAACAGATCACACACCAATATCCAAACTCCTTCCCTTTATAATGTCTACATGTGCATTAGATGCATTACAAATTAGTACCTTTTTTAAAAAAAAAATTCTTCAAGATACAACATTAAACAATTTAATTATTAATATTGTTGTCAGATTAGGAACAACACATGTATAAATCCTAAATACAAACAGGAAAACTGAAATTAATATCAATTAGAATTTCGCATCCATGCATACTTCTTCTCAACAACCACCCACAATTTAATTTAATCACTTTAAAGAAAGATTGAATAATCAAGTTAGGGATGACAATGGATAGTTATAGGTGCAGATAGTATGATATTTGTTCATCTTCCATTTGATCTGTATAATACTTGTATCCGTCTCGTACATGCACGGGTATACGTAATACAAGTAATCTATAGATGTTGAGGTATCCACATATTTGTGAATATCCTTATATTTTTAGAAAAATGATTTTTAACTACCTAAAAACTTAACTTTTAATATCCATACAAATTTCATATTTTCTACATAATCTATTAAAATTTTATAAGCTCTACAAATTCCATAATTCATACAATTTTCATAATCCTTACGTAGTTTGTCAATGCAAATTTTCAAATAATAAACTTAAAAAAATAATATAAAAAGACTTATCGATTCCAACTTCAATAACTACATCTTGATTTTCTAAATTTAACAATTTATTTAATTATTAACAGATACGAGGACCCACATGCATGAGTATAATTAGGGGCAGGAATAGGCCAGGCTGCCCGTCAGGGGCATCCTTAAAGCCCGACTCAGCTTAGATTGTTTAATAAATAGGTTATGTTCAAGCTTTTTAAAAACCTCATTAATTTAAATAGACAAGGTTAAGACTTATAGAAAAGCCAACTAGGCCTATCAGACCGATTCATATATGTGTAATTATATATACTACATTATTATAATACACGCGTTTCCTCAAAAAATAAAATAAAATATAATACACGCGTATTAGCCTCAACAAATTAAATGTGCCAGCTCAACAAAATTTTGTCCACGGATACTTGAGGACACGAGTTATTTTTGCCATCCCTAAATCAAATCAACATGATTAATCCAAAATCAACAATTCTATTATTTAATCACCTCTATGATCTTTTTATTTTATATTAAAAAAAAATACACCCTCTATTTTCAAGCAACCGTGAATTAAATATTTGATAGTTTTTAGAAAGTCAAAGTGACCGTACAAGTGTGTCAAATAGTCTTATTCAATGCTTTCAAAAAAAAAATTCAGTCTTGTTCAATCTACAACACGTGTTTAGCCTAGATACATTTTCTTTTTTTGAAAAAGAATTCAGCCACAAATTGATTTTAATTGAAAATTATTATGCAATGTTGAGGATATTAGAAAACCAATTTCAATACGTCTTTCCATAGCTTACAACATGTTATACAGTCAAAGAGAGTGGAGTGGAATTTTCCTCTTTAGAATGGCATCTCGAACATAAAATTACCCTAATATACCACTCTTTGGCTGCGAATGTTTCAATTGAGAGATACCTTATTAATTAAGTAAATGCAGTAACCTTCATTAGCACACACTTTCTTAGAAATAAAAAAAAATAGTTTACAATTTTGCCATTGTTGAATTTTAAGTGTGTGTAAGGAAGTCTCACATTACTTTTAAATGAGTAAATTAATGTTGGATATATATGATATTTGACTCATACTTAATATCTTAAGTTTTTCGTGGAGACGTGGTGTCTCCCTCTCTTGTCGTCTTGAATAATTGACTCATTGTTGCAAATGACTTCCTCAAACTCCTCAACAAATTGCATTGGAGTCTTGGTTTGACGTTATAGATGGTGGGAACTCACACTTTAGATAAATATTTGAGTGGTTAAGTAACATGTCGCCAATAAATAAATAAAAAGTTGGATTTATAAAATAGGTCACATGCTATAAGGTTTTCAATAAAGATGTGACGTCTCCATCTCATGCGATCTTGAGGCATTGGCTTGTTCTTGCTCTAACTACTTTGGACTCCCTAAATGATATTAAGTATTTTTTTTAAGGAATGTATTAAATCTTAACGACTAAACTTGAAACATATTTCATATTTCTCTATCCCTAGTTTACATCGTTAATACATTAAAAAATTTATAATCGTGATCTCATTCCTCATAGACTTGCACAAATGTAATTACTATTCAAAAGTCAGAGATAGTTGAATGGTCAAAAATTTGCAGAATGGTCCAAAGAGAAATCGTCCTTTTCAATCTTTATGAGACATGTTAACTGTTGGCACTTGTGTTGTGCTAATGGTTATTGTTAAACACTTTAATAAAAAAAAATATCTTTACATATAACACATTATTAATCCTTGTAGTATCTTCTCATTCACTATACGAATATGGTATTTCGAAAGAAAAAAATTGTATATACTATAGGTTGGTTAACTCTTGTCGCCAGTTATAAGTCTAACCTTAGTACGTAGTTGCTTCACGTAAATTTTTCCATTATGATAAAATAGCTATGTTTTAAGGGATCAAAGGATATGCATTGTAAAAAATCACAATTTCTTAACACATCAAAGAATTACGAAAATTGCTTTTATTGATGTGGTAATTTGCATAATTGTGATTGAACTTCAATGTAAAATAACTTAAAAGGTGACAATGCATATTCCGTAATCACATGTTTAAAAAATTGAGCCGAACAAGGTTTAACTGACGATTTTTATATTTTAAATTTTATTTATTTGGTTCAATCGCGATTGAACTAATTGAACCAAATTGATTATGAAGCGAAGATCTCACCGATTTGATCTACAACTAAGTTTCTCAATATTGATTAAGAGTCCACATTGATCATTATAATAGGTGAAGAACAATCTTACAAACTACTTTTTTGTAAGTAGAATGAGATTGAGTTAAACTTGGCTCAAGTTCTCTATGCACCTTATAACCTTAGCACATGTCAAATCATAATCATGATCGATGTGTTGAGAGTTCATATTTAATATGGAGAAAATCTTTCATGAACACAGTTACAATCTTAGGATATGTAACCCTTCAAACTACCACATAATAAATCAATTTTGTATATTGATTTTATATGGAGTTAATTTATAAATTAGACAAATTTTACATAAGACACGTTCGCCATATACATGGATCAGTGCATACAAAAATCCTAAAATTTGATCAATAATATGATATCATTCTCTAGAAAGAAAAAAACGCACAATTTTCTTTATCAATGAGAGTATAAGACTAAGATAGTGACTTAATCGGTGTCAGTTTAATTTTAAAAAAAGCAAAAAATGAAAAAAAAACAAATGTGAGATACTATGAACACAAATTAGTAAAAACTCATTATTTTCTTTATCCCTGAGACTAAGACAATGAGTTAATCGGTGTCAGTTTAATTTTAAAAAGAAAGCAGAAAAAGAAAAAAAACAAATGTGAGATACTATGACCACAAATTAGTGTAGCTGTTGATGGTGAACGTGGGTTGACAATGACAAGAGAAACATGTGTGTTTGAAGTTTGAATACCAAAAAAAGGAATGCATTTTAAAATATAAATAGGAGTTAGGTTGGAGCAGCCTCTTCTCTTCTCTTCATAACATATTTGAAAAGCATGCTTCAAACCACAGATTATTCAAACTCTTTTGAACGTCTCAAATGCATGGTCACAACTCACATGCCCTCTTTTATTCTTGTTTTTTAGGTAGTAAAGTACCCATTTAACCTCTATGATCCCTAATTTCCCACCAATCAATTTTCTTTCCAAACATCACGATCAAGTTTCCAAAAATTGTCACTAATCTTACGTATGAGCTGTGAAAATTCCAAGCACCAAATTACGTTCAGTTGTTTTCTTTCTATTTGGTCCACCTTCACCCAACGATCTGTGTGCTATAGGCTAAAATTCTTATGGAGTCCCATCATACGATAAGTTTGCAATTATTTAACCCTACATATACATTAAGATATTATTGAATTTTGACGTGATTATGTTTATCTTCTTCTTAATTGAATATGCATTTAAATTATTTTATTCATGATTTGATAATTATTTACACAATTAAATTAATATTTTTAAATAATTTATAAAACTTGTAATTATTATTATTAACGCAAAGACCACCACTCACATGCCAATTTTTCTGCTCTTTTTATTGCGTTAATTTTGCAAATTATAAACGATATTTTTTATGAAATTTTGATTTCAATTAAAAGTATATAGATTAGATTTTTGTGAATTTCAAATTGTAATAAAACCAACAAACCTTGCTCATCTTCTCTAAAAAAAAGTCATGCTTATCTTTTTCAACGACACCAACAATATAATAAATGTAATATAAAATCTTATACTTTTTAATGGTACCAACAATATAACATTATTATAAGAAAATTTGTTCAAGTGTATAATTGGAATAATAGAAAAAACAGCGAAAATTCTCTGTTCCCTTTTTATATAGTATAGATTATATATAGTATATATTATTTTGATAAATTGCAGTTGTCAAGATTGGAAAAATATTGGTAACAGTGAAATTTAGTAATAAGAGAAAAACTACATTTGTGTTCACTTAAATGCTAATATATAAGAGTAAATATTTAAATTAATCACAAAAAATATAAAGATGTATTTTATATATATATTTAGGGGAAGAACTTCATCTCATTTCATTAGCTAATAAAGAGTTAGTATAAGATGATACATCAATAAACAATTGGAAGCTAGCTAGCATCTAATCAGATGACTATGCTAACTCATGAATGATTCCATGTGCTTGCTTCCGGCTAAACTACCCCTTAGAGTTATTAAACTTGTTCCAAAGATGTATTTGATCTTAAGAAATGAAAAAAATTAATTTCATTTTCAATAAGAGGAATGTTAGCAACACACATTTTAACACACGCTTTCCAACACACTCTCTTTGATTGATTAAAATTCACATGGGTCCCACCAAATTTTGTGGGTCCCATATAAATTTGGTGAGTCCCATGTGAATTTTAACCAATCAAAGAGAGTGTGTTGAAAAATGTGTTTTGTTGGCATTTTTCTTTTCAATAATAATACCTATATCAAGGTGACCTGAGGTGGAGTGGGCCATCAACAAGGGGATGTTGGTGCAAAACATTGTTCGGAGATGACTAGTAATGAGAGAAAATGACGCGGATGACAAATTGAGACACGTTCTCTCTTTTGTTTTATCAAAATGGTTATGCTAATAACCCTTAACCCTAAGAGCACTTGCTAAGGATTCAAAAATAGAAATAATTGATAAATCTTATGTACAAAAAGTTTTTTTTTTTTGTTTCAACGTCTTGAATGAACAATTGTCATGTGTTGTTCTATCTTATGTCATTTTGTTACGTCCAGTTTTAGCCGATCAAACACGCCCCTGAAGTAACTTTCAAAATATATATTTGAAGTATGATTTATCAGGAGAGGTGAAAAATTGATTAATTAAATCCTAACTTTCAAGTACGATGCGATAAAAAAATGAGAATGTCCAAGTTAATCACTTCTACATAAATTGCTTCATCCATTCTGCATTTATGCTTTTGTAGCCATTCTAATACACTCTTACAACTAGTTTACTTGTTGGTATTCTCTCTAAATAATACGCGTTTTCTAAAGGGGGTGATGACAAAAAAACGCAGACAAAGGTTTGTTCCTATTTTAGTTTAATCATCATTGTGACCTGCACAAGGTTTTACAAGAATATTCAACTTTTGAATAATTGAAATCAAAATCACGACATTTATGTTGCCTCACCAAAAGAAGACGTTTAATCCTGGCATGGATTCTTTGCAAAATGAAGAAAGATTTGTTTTGGGCCTTAATGACTTTTTTGATCCATTAAGGAAAAGAAGCAAAGTCCATCAAGCAAAATATCTCATTAAGGGTGTGTTTGGTATGAAAAAGAAGTTGAGAAGAGAGAAATAGGTAAGAGAGAGTATGAGAAGCTAGAAAAATGTGAGAAATAGAGTAGATTTGATGTGTTGTTTGGTATAAAGAGAGATATAGAAGAGAGAAGTATAATTGTATTTTAAATTGACAATAGTATCGATTAACTTGTAAAACAAAACAATTTTATATTATTTAATTTTTGTCTTTTATGAGTGTTAAAATGGAAAATCATAGGCATTTGCTCTTTCTCCACTCTTTCTCGGCTACAATGGAAAGATTGATTTTTATGTGGGACCCATCTGCCTTTGGTCATTCTCTCCTGTTCCAAACATGGTGTAATTATCTTATGTACAAAAAGTTATTTTTTATTGTTTCAACGTCTTGAATGACCAATTGTCATGTGTTGTTCTATCTTATGTCGTTTTGTTACGTCCAATTTTAGCCGATCAAACACGCCCCTGAAGTATCTTTCAAAATATATATTCGAAGTATGATTTATCAGGAGAGGTGAAAAATTGATTAATTAAATCCTAACTTTCAAGTACGATGCGATAAAAAAATGAGAACGTCCAGGTTAATCACTTCTACATAAATTGCTTCATCGATTCTGCATTTATGCTTTTGTAGCCATTCTAATACACTCTTACAACTAGTTTTCTTGTTGGTATTCTCTCTAAATAATACGCATTTTCTAAAGGGGGTGATGATAAAAAAACGCAGACAAAGGTTTGTTCCTATTTTAGTTTAACCATCATTGTGACCTACACAAGGTTTTACAAGAATATTCAACTTTTGAATAATTGAAATCAAAATCGTGACATTTATGTTGCCTCACCAAAAGAATACATTTAATCATGGCATGGATTCTTTGAAAAATGAAGAAAGATTTGTTTTGGGCCTTAATGACTTTTTTGATCCATTAAGGAAAAGAAGCAAAGTCCATCAAGTAAAATATCTCATTAAGGGTGTGTTTGGTATGAAAAAGAAGTTGAGAAGAGAGAAATAGGTAAGAGAGAGTATGATAAGATAGAAAAATGTGATAAATAGAGTAGATTTGATGTGTTGTTTGGTATAAAGAGAGATACAGAAGAGAGAAGTATAATTGTATTTTAAATTGACAATAGTATCGATTAACTTGTAAAACAAAACAATTTTATATTATTTAATTTTTGTCTTTTATGAGT
>Ga0228711_1009450_pt1 | contig 13228 bp, 12 predicted proteins | sample MedpolnodulmetaG_2_FD_177996 | JGI IMG/M metagenome (GOLD analysis project Ga0228711, IMG submission 177996) | Root nodule microbial communities from Medicago polymorpha collected in Santa Monica, California, United States - brown nodules | ecosystem: Host-associated > Plants > Roots > Nodule...
TTTTTTTTATACCGTAGAAGAGTGTGGATCGATGAAATCGAGAAATTGAAAACCCTAAATTGAAGTGTGGAGGTTGAAGAGAAAGAAAATTGATACTTCGAAAAAGTTATGTATGCAAGAGCATCTCCAATGGGAGAACTAATTTTGGTTGCTTGAGTTACTTTTTGTGGGTCCAAAGTGTCACATTGTATTTAAGCAATCTCAATAAGTTGTACTCTAATGATAAGCAACTCATACTTGACTCCACAAATTTATATTTTTTTATCTTCACTTAATTTTGATTCAATTTAAATTTTAATTCATTTACTTCATTAATAGGTAAAAAAATCATAAATATTAAAAATACAAAAATTAAATAAATGACATGTACATAAAAAAGAATTGAATTAGATACTTCAGCTGATGAAATGTCATTATTGACATGATCGTAATCAAAGTTACCATCATATGTGTCACGTTCGTCTTCGACAATCATATTATGCATTATGGTGCATGCATACATGATATGTTTCATGGTATTCACGTTCCAAGAACGTGATGAACCGTGTACAGTTGCAAATCGAAATTGAAGCACTCCAAATGCTCGCTCCACATCTTTTCTTACTGATTCTTGTCGTTTAGCAAATAATTATCTCTTTTCTCCTTGGGGCATTGGGATGGTTTTGACAAATATAGCCCATTCAGGATAAATATCATCAGCTAGATAATACCTCATATTATTAGTGGTAGTATTCACTGTGTATTGTACATTGGGTGCTTCTCCTTCTAAAATGCTGAAAAACATGTTGGACGTATTTAAAACATTAATGTCATTGTTTAAACCCAGATTACCAAAAAAAGCATGTCAAATCCACAAGTCATGTGATGCAACTGCCTCAAGCATGATCGTCGGTTTTCCATGATCTCCTCGACAAAATTGTCCTTTCCAAGCCACTGAACAATTTTTTCATTCCCTATGCATATAATCAATGGAACCTAACATACCAGAAAAACCACGTGCCTCCCCTATTTTTAGCAGGCGTTCAGTGTCTTCATTGTTAGACCTTCTCAGGTACTGGGGCCCAAAAGGTGTGTACACTCCTGTTACAAACCTCTCTAAACACTCCATTGCAGTGCTTTCGCCAATTCGAACGTAGTCATCGACATTATCAGCAGGCACTCCATATGCTAATAAACGAAGAGCGACAGTGCACTTATGGAGTGGTGAAAGGCCTGCTCTGTGAACTGCATCAAACCTTATCTGAAAATAGTCGTTATGATTTCCAAGGGCTTCTACAATTCGAAGAAAAACATTCTTTCTCATTCGGAATCGTCGTCGAAATTGATCTTCTGTGTAAACAGGATTTTTAGAAAAGTAGTCGTTAAATAAACGAGTATGTCCTTCTTCACGACTCCGATTTATCACCCTTCTTATTTGTATACGCCCAGTGTTGTTTTCCGCTTGTTGACTTTCACGTATTAATCGTATCACTTCTTCTGTTGGGTTGTCAAAATTCATCTATCATTTCATCCCATATTGCATATGGGTTAGTGTTTGGATCCATTATGTGGATGATATATGGAAACAAGATAGTTGTAAGAGAATGAGAGAAAATGATAGAATGTGAAAAGATTGCATAAATGAAAGATATATATAGTTTTTTCATATCGGCTAGTTTTTACCGGTTAGTTTTTAACGGCTAGTTTTTACTGCTTGTTTTTTCAAACTTTATTACCGGCTAGTTTCTTGACGGCTAGTTTTTTAAAATTAGAATACTGACATTAGAGTTATATTCGAATACTGATATTAAATTACTCACATTAGAATTTCTAATACTGACATTAATAATAACATTAGAATACTGACATTAAATTACTAACATTAGAATTTTTAATACCGACATTAGAGTTACATACAATAGCATTAAATTAAAATTGATAACATTAGAATTACTAACGGCTAAAATTGAATTTTAATTTTTTTTCTGGATGATTTGAGTTTGATTTTATTTGAGACTGCATTTTTCTGGTTAATTTTTTATAATTGATTCTGAATTATTTTCCCTATCTAATTCAGTTCAGATTTGCAATAAAATAACACTTTTTATTGTTAAGTTCCCTGATATGAGGGTGCCTTCTTGAAGTTACATCCCTTATTTTTAAGCAACTTGATATGCCATGTCATCACACTCCAATGGCAAACTAAGGCACGGAACTTAAGGAAATAGGAACTCATAAGGTACCAACACTGGAGGTGCCCAAAGTAACAACGTTGGGATATTACATTCTTCTTCTCCGTAAATATTTTTTCCAGTTTCAAATTTTAAGATTTATTGAATAATTAATCAATGATCATATTTATATACTTTCTCAGTTACACAACTAGTGTCGTTACACAGATTAAGGAATAAAATGAAATAATCATTAGACATAACATTTTCATTAAATTGCCCTAATTTTACGAGAAAAATACAAACTTAAAGTTGCATTGAAAATTATGTGAGAGAGAAGTTGGAGTATTTATTCAGGGTAAAGTTGGAAGAAAAAATTAAAGTTGTAGTAGAAATGTAAAGTGACATTCATTTTAGAGCAAAATTTATTTTTAACTAAAGTGATATTCGGATGGAATATTAAAATAGATATATTGATTATTTAATGAGTATGAAAATGAAATATTTACTTATTTTATAATATCGTGGATCATGTAAGGGGAATTAGTTACTTTAGTCTTTATATTGATGGTAGCTTTCTAGAAGATTTTAGTTGTTTGGGTGTTGAGGGTGTTGTTTGCAATCACGATGGAGATTGAATAGTTGGTTTTTCTCAATATTATTTATGAGAGTGATTGTTTGAAAGTTGTTGACCTGATTATTGCTGGTCGTGATCGTACCTTGCACACTTATTCTACTGACATCCTTCATATTAAAGATGGTTTACATGGAAATGGAAATACAACATTAGTGCATGTTCTTAGGGAACAAAATATGTGTGCAAATTTTATGGCTAAGGAAAGTTCACATGCAAGATGTTCTGCTCACTGGAACTGCCCTCCGTCTGACATGGAATCTCTCATCCTAGTAGATAAGTTTGAAGCTTAATTTCGTCTCTCTTTTTTTTCTTTTTGCCTCGTTACATTCTAATACTACAAAAAAAAAACCACTTTAGTCCTTGAATGGGGAATGAGTCGTCATAGTAGTCCTTGAATGTAGAGAAATTGCAAAATAGTCCATGAATGTTGACTTGGTTAGTCAATTTAGTCTCTAATGTTAAATAAGTATGTTAATGATGATGTGGCATCTTAGGTGGCAATGCTTTTTGGGAATAAGGGTTTTTGTCGCACTAAGATATATAATGTGCTGTGTGTTTCCATCTCATCTTCAATGTGCTATCTTTCGCATGGGTTTTTTTAGAGGGGAAGCAATGCATACAAATTGAATGCTAAGATTAAGTCAAACTATTCATTTGGATAAGTTGGGCTAATATAGCAATTAGATTGAATTTTAACCAAGCGGGTCACCGTATTTTTTTGTTTGTTTTATTTTTGGAAATATATGCATGCTCTTTTTTTTTTACAAGTTATATGCATCCTCTTCTGAGTTATTGTTTGTGAATGAATACTAAAATATATTAAAAATTTGCATACATTTATGTCTATATACATGAACACGTTTATGTTATCATGTGACTATCAATATCCATTCCTAGCCTCAGTACATATAAGAATTATTTGTTTCCCTCTCAAAAAGATGATATATTATCTTTCCCCTAAAAAATTATTAGTTATCTTTTTTTTTATAAGATAATATGCTTAACTATGTGAACATCTAATATAAACGTAACTACGTTTTTAATTGGTCTTTTTCAGTGCAGTCTTACTTTTAGTCCTATAGCTTCTGTTAATTGATAAAGACCGATTAAATAGTTGAAGTGGAATTTTTTTGTGTGAAAATATAGTTGTTAATTGGTAATAGGAGTATTTTATGAAACTATTCTTCTTTAATGATATGATATGATGATGAGAAAGAGAAATTTAAACAATTGTAGAGAGAGGTATCATAGATAAAAGCTTTAATAATTTGTTTCTCCTTAATTAAGGGCATGGTCTTTCAATCATTAAAAGCAAACTAGGAATTTTCTCTCCCTCAACTTTTATCGTTTTTTGGTGTAAATTGAGCATCTTTTGTATGCAAATGTGAAGACTAATCACTCAAGCCATATGAAATTAAATAAGCGGCAAACTCTTCCTCAACTTTTATTATGTTATCACTTAATTTATCTCCTTAAATATTTCATTTAAATTATTGATCTTCTATTATCTTTTTAGATGATATTAGTGATGTAAAAAAAAGCACGATAAAATAGTCATATATTTTTGGGTCATCCTACGGGTGATATGGGAAAATTGTTGTTAACACCTGTCATTAGCTGAAAAACATTATAAAATGACCAAAATGCCCATCGACGCTTAATTGTCGTCGATTTCCTATTCATCGGCAGTTAAGTGCCGCCGATTTTGAAATTCTCGGCATTTAACTGTCGATGCATTGTTCCATCAGTAGATAACAACCAGCTACTCCCCCTACTCACTATTTCATCAACTTATCTTTCCCACTTCAATCTATACCCAAATCCAATTTTTTTTTCCCTAATCTTGCTCCAAAATCATTGAAGCATTAATCCTAGGAAGTTTCAACACACTTTTGATGTAAAAAAAAACAGGTATTAAGCATTTTATTCCTTATATTTTTGTTCATTTTGTTGTCAGTTTTCGCTAAAATACTGACATGCACGTACCGGCACTTAAGTGCCGAAGTATGGGAGCATCAGTAGTTAACTGTCGATGGAATACGGCAGTTAACTACCGATGCGATGACTCAAAATATGCATGTTACTTCCTATTTTTTGGATTTTTTTTGTGTGTTTTTTTTTGTTTTAATTCATTATGCAATTGATGTTTATGCATTAGTTAGTTGTTAATTCATAGTTATGTGTTGTTTATTTATAGTTATGGTTGAGAACGCAGATGATTATCCGGGAGAGACAACCAATTTTTGTCGAAAATTCCAGAGATGTCAAACCGCCTAAGGTTGAAGCCAAAACAAATATTGATGGAGCTTCCGTCCATGTTGAAGCTTCATTATATGTCGACTCCAGTGTCGTCCCACTTGATGCCAACGAAGTTGACACAACTCTTTTTTTTTCTTCCGAAGATGTTAAATTGAAAGATATGGATAATTTGCTTAATTGGATACGTCGTCAAGCAAATAGGGCGGGATTTACAATTGTTATACATAGATCCAATTTGATCAATCCAGTGTTGCAACTGGTGTGTGAAAGGAGTGGCGATCACAAAGTTCCGGAAAAAAATCGAAGCATGAGACAACGGGCTCAAGAAAATGTGGGTGTATGTTCATGGTTCATGGATATCTTAGTAGGCAAACAAATGATTGGAGATTGAACATTCTTAATGGAGTTCACAACCATGAGATGAAGTCAAGTTTAGAAGGACACATGCTTGCGGGTAGATTAAAGGACGATGACAAGAAGCTTGTATGTGGCTTGACCAAGAGTTTGATGCTTCCAAGAAATATTTTGTTAAATTTGAAAAGCAAAAGACAAGATTGCAAGACAAATATCAAGCAAGTACACAATGAACATCAACAAATATGGAAGTCAAACAGAGGTGACAAGACGGTGATGTAGTTTCTAATCTCAAAGTTGGAGAAGCACAACTATGTTTATTTTACAAGAACACAAAGTGAAAATACTACTATTAAAGACATATTTTGGGCTCATCCAACATTCGTTAAGTTGTTTAACAATTTTCCAACGGTTTTAGTTATGGACTCCACATTCAAAACCAACATGTACAAGATGTCAATGTTTGAGATAGTTGGGGTCACCTCGACCGATTTGACATAATCGGGTTGCTTTGGATTTGTGACACATGAGAAAGAGGAAAACTTTGTTTGGGTTTTACAAATGATGCTTAAACTTCTTAAGTCAAAGATGAATATGCAAAAGGTGGTTGTGACTGACAGGGATACGGCTTTGATGAATGTGGTTGCAACTGTTCTCCCCGAAAGTAGTGCAATACTTTGTTACTTTCATGTGTAGAAAAATGTTAAAGCCAAGTGCATCTTAGACTGTAGATATCCTTTGGGAAAAAAGGATGGGAAAGACGTGAAACATAATGATGTAGTAAAGACGATGATGAGAGCATGAGAAGTTATTGTTGAATCACCCTCTCAAGAATTATATGCAAGGGCATCAGTGGAGTTCCAAAATGTTTGTAATGATTTTCCAAAGTTTATAACCTATGTAGAGACCACCTTGGATGTTGTTAATGAGAAAATAGTGAGATCATAGACAGACCATGTGTTGCACCTTGGCTGCAGAACCACCAATGGAGTAAAATCGACTCATGCTTTAGTAAAGAAATGTTTGAGCAATAGTGTGGGTGATTTGGGTACTTGATGGGAGAAAATACATGATATGTTGGTGATTCAGTTAACAGCGATACAAACATCATTTGGTTGGAGTTGTATCGTATTGGAACATAGATTCAAAGATGTCACTTTGTACTCTGGGTTAGGGGGTTATGTGTCTAGATATATTTTGGGTAACATTGTTTTGGAAAAACAACGTTGTAGGGAAACATTGTGTATGGACAAAGAAATTTGTGGTTTTGTTCAAAGGACATCGTATGGGCTACCATGTGCATGCTTTATTGCTATTAAAGTCCACGATGACAAGCCTATTTTATTGGATGAGATACACCGTCATTGGAATAGATTATGTATGGTGTTCAAGAACGTCTCAAGAAAGTCCCTTATCAAATGAAGCTAGAAATCAAAGAGGTTTTGCGGCAGTTGGCATTTCCAAACACCATAGTGTTGTCTACACCACCACGAAAAGTACCAACCAAGGGAGCAAAGAAAAAAGTGGAAATTGCGAAGTCTAGAGCAAAAGTGGCATCGATTAGTCGAATCTCTTCTTCATGGGAGTGTGTTGATTCCCAAAATCTAGATAGTCAACTGTCACTGTCACCAACAATGTCATCATTTCCTAAAAGGAAAGGTGCTTGTCTTGGTAAAACATCATGTTTTCCCACTTCCACCATCTACTCGGTTTCCAAAGTCTACTCAGGTTCCAAAGCCTATTCTGGTTTCAACGTCTATTCCGGTTTTGAGCCTTGTTGATTATATGTCAAAGTTCATGGTTCCATTTATTAAAAAAGTGGTGGATGTTATAGGCGATGAAAATTGTGGATTTCAGGTTATAGCCGGGTTCTGGGGATTGATCGAAGAAAGTCATATCATGGTTCATAAACATCTTATTCAAGAGTTGAAAGATCATAGAAATGATTATGTGAGGGTATATGCGGGTGAGGATCGTTATAACTACATCTTATATGACTTACATTCTCCCACAAATAGTGGTGGTATTGCACTTGTTGGTAAGTGGTTCACACTTCCGAACATGGGACACATCGTTGCAAATTATTACAATAGGTGTGTGGTCTTGTTGACAAATCATGAAATTGGAACTTCAGAATCTTTTTTCCCACTAAGAGGGCTACCACTGGTTAAGTAACAAAACTCCATCATGTGCCTTAGCTTAATTCCCAATCATCTTGTGCTTGTTTTTTTGAAAGATGGTTGTTCATTACCTCCATCATCTACGGAGTGGAACAATCATAGGAGTATTGATGCATCGACTTGGGAATTTGAGTATTTGGATCCACAAGCAAGGTTCCGAGATCTCATGAATATTGAAAAGGAGAGAAACCGCCCCCACCAAAAAAGAAGTCAAACCATGCATAACCCATTTTGTGTGACACTCCTGAAAAAGCAAAGCAAGAATTTCAAGTTATAGCGGAAGATGAAGAAGATTCAATTTCACTTGATGCAATATGAGTGATTTTTTTGTCGGTGTTAATCCTTTTTTTGTCGAAATTACACCGACGTATTTTTTGGGGTCGATATTGTAACTCCAATTTTTTGTGGCCAATATATAACTAACATTATGTAATTTATATAAATATATAATAAATATGACTTTTAGGAGGAACTAGTGCAATACTTTTTTATTCGTTGTTAATGTTTATGCATTTGATATATATGTCTATGTTTTCATCAATTTATTGGTTATTACGTTTCGTTTAATTTCATTATAATGTTTTTTTTTTTCATAAAGCTTTTGTGAAGTTAAACATGTCTGAGGTTGCACAAATTGAAGGTCGTGTTCGATACTCCGCTTTTAAAAAGACAATTAAGGTTATGATAACTCTGACCGACACTATTGATGATTTGAAGGCACAACTTAACACATATTTTCAGTATCTTGGTGAAAATCAATATACACGTCACACATTTGCTCATATGCCTTGCATGGACCTGGGAGCAGATAAAGATGAAGACATGTGGAAAACAGAGATTTATGTGTTTTGGCTTATTCGTGACGATAGAGAAGTAGGATTTATGTTTCGGGATATGGTTGAAGATAATATATTATATCTTTGTGTTCGTTTCATCTGCAGGTACGTAGAACGTTGATAGATCTTTTATGTAATGATATGTAATGTGTTGTTTAATTTCAAACACTCTTTAATGTTTTGATGAATTTCAAACGTTCGTGTAATTTTAACGAAATTTTGGATTGATTTAATTATGGTCAATTGTAAAAGATTATGTATTGTTCTTGTTTATGACTGATTATAAATGGTGTATAAGTTGTATTGCCTCTAGAAATGATGTGGTTGAATTACAGGTAAAAATAGGCCGAAAAATGGCTTGAATCCATTATGCATAACATGTTGTCTGCATAATTGACTGCATTGACAGTTAACTGCCAATGGATCCGGCAACACTTAACTGTCAAGGAATACGTAACTGGCGGCAGTTAACTGCCGATGAGCATTTTAGTCTTTTACTGGTGTTTTTTAACCTTCCACTATGTGCGAACAACAATTTTCTTTACATGGAATGGGCAGGCCCACATGACTTTGGGTCGGCCCATAAATATATGATAAACATAGTTTTAAACAAGAGTTTTGTTAACCAGTGCACTGGATGCACTAGTTAAAGAACTAAAAGTAGAAAGAAAATAAAGTGTTGCATTGAAGAAAAAAAACACTTTGTTAATTTTCAAAAAGTAGAATACACCCTTTTTAAGGTATTATTTCTTTCTAAATTTTCTAAATACATCAGGGGCCCTTGTTAGTATTTCCCTTTAAAGCTTGTCCATATATAAGATCCATATATATCATGTGTTTTCTATAAATAAACAATATTATTTCCTATGATTGATTTCCAAGCAGTTGGTTGGTTATAGCATGATTCATACCATCATTCCACTTCCACATACCTGTCAAAACTTGCATCAGATTATTGGCAAAATATTATATCTTGTTTTTAGTATAATTTAGTTTATAATTTAGGCACACCAAAATATTATATCTAAATCCTCCCTTGGTTATAGATTAAAAAAATTGAAATTTCAGTATTTAAATAATTATTATAATTATTAAAATATTATAATCAATTACTTAAATGTTGATTATACTTAATTGGTAAATTCTATTATTGTTAAATAATTGGTTTTTATTACTATTTTATATTTATAAGTTAAAAAAATTATTTTCTTTTTAAATAAGTTAAAAAAATGTAATTAATTGTTAATATATATTTACTTTCAAAAAATAAGAATTAATATGTATCAAGGTCTATACAATACACTATTTTTTTTTAACCTAATTCTAACTGTTGATTTTAATTATTATTTTTCAAGGAGTTGTTTTTAATTTATTATAACCTATAGTTATAATTTCAGTATATTTATTATATATTTGTTAAATTATTTTCCATTCCCAAAAGTTTTGTTAGATATCATACCCAACATCCAATCATTTTACGCCACAACACTTTTAAACATCTAATAAATTTACTTTTCCGGTTAATTTAGCATTTTTTTTAAAGACGGCTAATTTAGCCTTATGGTAGCAATTATCCAATTTTTTTTTTGAAAGAATCCTATATTTGTTTTAATAATGTAGGTTTACAGACTATCACATAAATTATATGTTCACTTTTTCTAATTAGAGCCTATAATTTATAAGGAAATTCTAAATTATATTTTTTTTAATGTTATGAATAAATGAAAAAATGATGTGGATGTCCATTGTCCCGGGACCTTCTATATTTCTTAACTACTATGACTCAGTGACTTCATTTATTCCTATTGATATTTAGTCTCATGGCTCTTCATGTAATTCTAAGTTACAACTTTTGTATCCTATAAATAGGACCTACATTGCCATGTAATGAACACACTTGTGAAGTAATGCAATATACTCTCTTCTTCTCCCTTTATCTCTTTCTCCTTATTCTTCTATATCATACAATATTTTGTGATACTATTGATTAATTTCATAAAACGTTATCAGCACGAAGCTCTCATTCAAATTAAAATATATTTTGGAGCATAGAGTGTTGTGTGATATACATACTTACAAGTAAGTTTGATTTATTCTCCTTCTTATGATTACGTTTGGTTGATAGATAAAATATGGTATTGAAATAAGAAATTAATCTAATGTCAATAGTAATAAATTTTTGCATAGTATATTTTGATATGAAGGTAACCAAGAAAGAAAGAAAGAAAAGGAAAAAAAAGGGAGTGTCTAAGCATATTGAAAATATAAAGGTTGATAAAAAAATTTGTCTTATTAAGCATGCCTTTTTGAATATTGGTTTTTCGAATATGAATCATACTACGTACTATAAGACTGAAAAAGAGAGAGTAGCAGAAGAAATTACCCCTGAATCTATTAGTTATTCATGCAACATTTTATCTTAACAAATATTATAATTTTGTTTTTGATAAAAAAAAAATTTGTTCCTTTCTATCACCATAATTAATATGTCCACTAGAAATATTATCCCAAATGATACTATTTTCTAACACAAATGCAGTAGGAGATGACATGTTTTGTTTTATACCTGTAGTATATATTTCTTGGTTCTACCAAGAATGATCATTTGTTTAAAAAAAAAAATGTTCTTGATCGTTATAAAGATCATGTGTAATATAATACCTGAAGAACTAATCATTTTTATGATTAAAGAATTTTCTTGAGCACTGTTTATAAATATCTGAGATATAGTTCTTGAAGAACTAAAATATAATATTAAAGCATCCTTGAAGGATTGCTCAAAGAATGAAACTTTTTTTTTTTTATTGTTTATGAAGATTTGAGATATGGTTCTAGAAGAACTGATAATTTAACATCAAGCATTTGTGAAAGATTGCAAATTAAAAATATTGTGATTTTCCTTTGTCATTGTCGATAGAGGTTTGTGGTTGAGTTCTTGAAGAACTAGATATTTGTTCATAATTTAAATATATAAGATCTATTTGATCTTAGTATAAGTTGAATTTGCTCCTGAAGTAGCAAAATCGAGAAAATAATATCAAGAATTGATACAGTAGAGATTATCATTTATATGATACATGCGAAGATGGTAAAAGTTTATTATGACTTTTGATGATTATGATTTTTGCTACTAATGAGTTCTCATAAAATATATAAATTAGAGGTATTGTCATCTTTGTCATCTCTTTGCACATTCAACACTTATAATTTGTACTCCACATAATTTCTTTTCTAATTAAATAGTAAATATTATAGTTGTGAATTTGCCAATATTTTTCTTTTTAATAGATTAAGATTTAAGAACAATATTGTGTTAATATTGCGTTGAATTAAAAGAGTTTCTGAAGAACAACACATTTAAAGAGAAAATATGAGACAATATGTCTATTTCTATGTCATTTAAAATGCTCCTGAAGTAGCAAAATAAGTGAGTATCTTCAAGATTATTTTTGAAAGATTAGTCACATTTGTAATTGAACAAAGAGTGGCTCTTGATCAAAATGGTGAAAGGTCACATTGAACGTCATTCCCGGAAGTGAATGGTTCATACTATTTTTCATATAACCAACGTTGTGGTTATGGTAATTGATTTAGTAAAGTCTACTATTGATACAATATATGTCAAGATCATAAAATTCCATTAGTATGGACTTAGATTGCTTGGGTAATTAGTGTTTGATCAAAGATTTTTTTTGATACGATCATGTCCCTATTATATGGATTGAAAAGTGTAATATTGTTTCCTTATTCTATGATCAACGTTTGGTTATGATTATCTTCTTTCTTATTGCATAAGACTTCTAGAAGGTCTGAATTACAAGGTAAGTAAGCACAAACTCTTTTCTACATAGTTCTTGAAAGCATCTTATATGAGTTACATTCTCTTATTTACTTCTAAATCCTTCAAGATTATTATATGTTAGATATGTACATTTTCTTTTGAAATAAATTTATTTGATTTTGATCTTACATATAATATAAACTTTGGATCGTTTGAGAAAGAACAATATCATTCAATCGTTTGAAAGTGCTAACACCACATCAAGGAAGTGGAGAATGCTCTTTATTAAAGGTTATGATTTTATACATACAATAAACTTGCGGTTTTCTAATTTTAAAAGGAGGTTTTTTCAACAACTCAATATGAAGATATTTCACGAGCCGCTAATTTGGAGAACAGTATGGAGATAGATCATATCTTTCTACAGAATCACCGCCAAGTAAAGATTTTGAGTAACCAGTATAAAAGATTATTGAAATTTCTTCGTTGTCTTTATGAGGGGGAGACAAAAATTTGTTCTGCACTCTTTTTCCCTTAACCATGGTTTTATCCCGCTGGATTTTCCTAGTAAGGTTTTTAATGAGGCAGATTAAGGCACAAAAGGTTGTTGTACTCTTTTTCCTTCACTAGAATTTTTTTTCCCATTGGGTTTTTCTCTAGTAAGGTTTTAATGAGGCACATCCTTCATGGACATCCAAGGGGGAGTGTTATGAATAAATGAACATATGATGTGGATGTCCATTGTCCCTAGACCTTCTATATTCCTTAACTACTATGACTAAATGACTTTATTTATTCCTATTGATATTTAGTCTCATGACTCTTCATGTAATTGTAAGTTACAACTTTTGTATCCTATAAATAGGACCTACATTGCCATGTAAAGAACACACTTGTAAAGTAATGCAATATACTCTCTTCTTCTCCCTTTATCTCTTTCTCCTTATTCTTCTATATCATACAATATTTTGTGATACTATTGATTAATTTCATAACATTTAAGAAATTATTGGAATTCTAAATTATATATT
>Ga0228711_1009451_pt1 | contig 13225 bp, 4 predicted proteins | sample MedpolnodulmetaG_2_FD_177996 | JGI IMG/M metagenome (GOLD analysis project Ga0228711, IMG submission 177996) | Root nodule microbial communities from Medicago polymorpha collected in Santa Monica, California, United States - brown nodules | ecosystem: Host-associated > Plants > Roots > Nodule...
GTACTGTCAACGCAAGTCTTAATTTAGAACGTTGAATTGAATAATAACGAAGAGGTTAACGGAGTTAATTGAAATAAGTCAATTTGAACATGACGTGGATCATTTAATCCACTTGTAATGTTATTAGTGGGTAACAGGATAAACAGTAGGTAAGGTACTGTTTATAAGTTTTCTCCAAAATAAAATAACAGTCTTTAATTCATTAGTTTTTCAAAACTAAAATGTAAAATTTCATAAGATTCAAGTGTCATTGAAAGACATAGTAAGACAAATTTGATTGTAATGTTGTATCTCTAATAATCTAATTTGCGTTTATTGATTGACCCATGATCTTACGGGTTAAAGATTATTCATTGATCTCTATTATAGACGGGTCAAAAGTCTAGTAAGCAATCAAAGAAATTCTTTGGTGGAAATGAAAATAACATATTATTTTTTTATTTTTTTTATTTTGGAAGGAATAACATCTCATCGTTTGTCACGACAAAAAGAAATGTGTTATGAATATCATAAGTGGATGTCCACAAACCCTTGTACTTATCTCTTAAGTGACACCATATTACTTATCTTCTAAGTCATATATATTTGTACTTATCCTTTAAGTACTTAAGGGTTAAGTCATGTCATTGTACTTCTCTATAAATAGAGACCACATGTAACATAATTGTACACAACAAGAGAATAATATAATCCTCTTTCTTCTCTCCCTATTCTCTCTTCTTCTCTTTAATCTTGTTCTTATTATTCTTATTCTAATAGTTTCATAACACGTTATCAGCATGAGCTTACCAACTGAGGTATGCAATTCTTCTTAATCTATTTTTATGTAAATAAGTTTTAATTTTTGTATCGATGATTATAGGTTACACTGTTACAATTCCATCAATTGGAATCAGTGCCTTATAGATACATTAAATCATTATTATGTGAATTGTATTATATTATTGTGTTTATTTATTCTATATGCATTCCTGAAGTATTGCATAAGGATTGATCTCATATTATAAAATCAAAGAGATCTATTATATGGGTTCCTGAAGAACTCAATATTACTCTATGTGAATTCTGGAAGAATTCAAAAGTGTCGTTCCTAAAGAACTCACTATTATTCATTGTGAATTCCTGAAGAATTCAAAATCGTAGTTCCTGAAGAACTCAATATTATCCTATGTGAATTTCTGAAAGAATTCTACAGCGTAGTTCTTGAAGAACTTAATATTTTTCTCTTTGAATTCCTGAAGAATTCAAAAACGAAGGATTGCTTGGAGAATTGATTTTATGGTTTAAATTTATTGCATAGTTCTTGAAGAACTTTTTTCTAGAATTCTTTATTGGTAGGAAATCTTTAAAAAAACAGTTTTTTCGAAAAAAATCTGATCTGTTTTTTATATTGAAAATTAAATTCCAGAATTTTTAATAATCTTCTTAATTTCGAAAAAGATCCAAAAAATTTTAATTTCGAAAAAAACTGAATGTTTTTTCTGATTTTAGAAAACAAAATTCTAGATTTAATATTTTATATATAAAAAAACTGAAGTTTTTATTTTAAAATTTTTCTAGAAAAAAATCTGAATATTTTTTTAAATTCTTAAAAAAAAACTGAATGTTTTTTCTGAATTTTAGGAAGAAAAAATAATCTTTTTCGATTTTAAAAAAAAATCTGAATATAATTTTTGATATTTTTAAATTTAGAAAAAAAAATCTAAATTTTTTATGATTTTTAAATTTTTTGGAAAAAAATCTGAATATTTTTAAAATTTTCAAAAAAATCTTAATGTTTATATCAAAAAATATAAAATTTGGAAAAATAATTTCGTAATAAAAAAATAATTCCTGAATTTAAAAAAAAAATCCATAAATAAAAAATTTCTTGAATTTTTTTATTTTCAAATTTTTTAAATTATTTTTATTTTTAAATTAATATAAATTAATTTATATTATAATTTTTTTAAAAAAATAGGCACAAATGCCACGTGTACCCTTAAAAAAATAAAAAATAAAATTAATTATATAGTCAGCATGCCACATAAGCATATATGCACAGTCAACATGCCACACAGTGTACCACGTTAGCAAATATGCACAGTCATAAGGGGGAATAACAACAGCGAAATGTTGATAACCCGGATACCATTGTTGAGGCCTTTGCTGGAAATGCGGCTGATTCTATGCAGCCACCAGTGAAACTACCATGATATTCAGCTTCTCTAACGCATTGCAGTGTTGTCACCTCTTTACGAAGCTCATGTACCTCTTTCTCGATCTTATCCATTTGTTTTTTAGTGTTTTCCCGAGTGCTGTGAATGCGAGTTGGTTTCAGATGAGGACGTCGGGCCACTTTTGAGATGGATTGACCTTTTGAAAAAAACAATGACTTGTGAGACTCAGACTTGAAACTATGAATGCAAAAATGATGGATGATGCTTATGCAAAAAAATGGACAATTTTCATTTATCGAAAGATTTGTCAAAGTAATTGTAAACATCATAAGGAACATTGTTTCATTTGATAATTGAAAATATTACAAGCAGTTCCTTTTTAAGAGCAAAAGTAAAGCCAAGGAAAAAGTCCCTAACAAAGCTAAGGTTTAATTGAGACTTTTGAAATTACATTTCTTGGTGTCCCTTTGTACAAGGTCCACACCTCTAATGTTTACAAGACGACTCGTCTAAATCCTTCGATATTTAATGAGAAAAAGTTTTTTTATGAATGAACGCATGTATGCATGATTTATGCTACACAAACGGTGAAAACATGGTGATGTTTTAGGTCCATAATGTTAGAGCCAAGGGTAAACACGCCATTTGGTAAGGACTATGGTTTCATATGTATCTGTATCACGGGTTCTACCAAGTTCTCAAAGTCTACGACCATTTCCGAATATTATCGGGTTACGGGACTACTCCCGATCCAACAACATTCGTAGGAAAGTCTCGTTTGAGTGTAGTATCACGTATCAACAAATTCAAGACTACTCTTGATTAGCCACCGCACTACGTTCTAAAAGGCCAAAATGGGTTAAAGGTAACTAAAGGTTCTCAACTTCGACGGTCACTTGAAAATAACATGCCAAACATGAGTACTCACGTTGACATAGTATACATCCAAGATCCCTCCATTGAGTGGGGTTATGTCGCATGTGCCAAAACCAAAATTCACTCTTGTCAAGGCACTATGATTATACCACCGTCATATCCTAATGTTTTTCTCAAGTCTGGGTAATGGACTTATCTCACCACTCACGTTAGAAAGAAGAAAGAAGAAGGAAGAGCACATATACACATATTTCCATCTTTTATTTTTATTTTTTTAAGCAGGTTATAGCACAAAAATTTAAATAAAATCAAGTTAGGCTCAACCCTCTTAAGGGGTGTCCCCAGTGAAGTCACCATCATTTTCACGACTGAACTTTTAATTTTTCAAAAGAAAGGGGAAAAAGTTCTAAATTACCACCATTTAAAAGATTTAGGGTTCGGGGGTTAGTTATATTTAGGGAAGGTGTTAGCACCCTAAATATTCGTAGTACTCTACGAGAACCTCTTGATTTTATTCAACTTTTGTGCTATAACTTACTTGCTTTTTTTGTTTAAAAGAAGGAATTAAGAATAGTGATTTAAAAGAGAAAAAAACATTTTTTTATATACATTTTTTATTGATTTGAAAGGACTGGGTCATTTGCCTACGTACCCATGAGGGGATCAAAACCTCGTAGTTCGGGGTAGAAATACCGTTTGATTTGTTTTGTATTTTTTAGTTTTGAAAAAGTAAAAAAGTCAAGTGGCAAAATAGAATTGGTTTGTATTTTTTATTTTAAAAGAAAAATGACTCAAAGTATAATTAAGTTGATTGAAATTTGATTAAGAAAGAAAAAATAAAAGGGAATCACTTGATTGAAAAATCAAGGTTTATTATGAAAATGATTTTTTTGGATTTTTCGTTATTTGCATGTTTTCTTTGTTATTTTTTGAATATTAATTAAAACATAAAATAAAACTAACGTAACAAGAAAATAAAAGAGCGAGGAATTTCCGTAGTGACGTTGGATCACCACAAAAACCCTTTTCTAACCTAATATTTTTTTTATTTTTTTTAATATATAAAAGCGGAATAAATAAAATAAAATAAAAGAAAGGGACAACCGAAGGGACAAAATTACCGAAGGGGCAAAATTCCGAGGGGACTTTTCCGGAGGGACAGAAAAAAGAAGGAGAAGAAAAGAATAGCTCGTCAACACAAGCTAAATGAGGGAGAAGAAAGAAAAGTTTTTTGACAACTCAAGAGAACTTTTGGTGTGTTTTGAAGTGTGGAATGAGAGTTCTATTTATAGGTGAAGAGGTTGATGAGAATGGAAAAGTGGTTTAATGGTTTTTTATGGTGATTTATGAAATGGAACGCGTTTTGGCTTGAAATGGAAAGAAAAGAGGATGACTTTGGTGATTGCCTATGATTGTGGCGTGGGAAAGAAAAGAAAGAAAAATTGGACCCCAGACACTTTGGATTTTTGGACTCATTGACACTTTGTATTTTTTTTGGCACTAATTAATTAATAAGAAATGAAAAATAAAATAAACCTAATACGAAATAAAAACAAATTAAAATAAAATAAAGTAAAGTAAAATAAAATTAAAAGATGGAAAATAAAAGGTAAGATAAAACTAAAAAACTAATAAATAATAATAAAAAAAAAAGTGAGAAGAGGGCCCGAAATCGTTACAAAAATGAGGTATTTTATAATACCTCTCTGCCGAATTTTTCTCTGAAAAGTCAAAGAATATTTCGGGTCAGAGGACATGTGACAGTAAGATGTTAGGTCAAAAATTGGGGTATGACAGTTGTGATTAATTTACACCGCGATGACCGCAATCTGTAACACAACATCCGTAACAGCCGAAATTGCGACAACCTTAACGCGACTAAAACCGCAACCGTTATTTAAAACCTTGGCTGAGATATCAACTGTCAAAATTAATTTGTGTCTCATCAATTTTAATGAGGTAATTTCTTATAAGTGTGATAAAATTATTGATATAAGTGTGCTAAAATTCGTCGTACACTTTTAGCAACAGTCTAATATTGTATTATGAATGCCATGTACACGCTCTCGAGTCGATTATATTGTATTATGAATTTATAATATTGGTTAAACTCAATAGTTAATTATTACATTCTAGTAATGGTTAACAACTTTCTTAATCTGCTAAAAAACATAAAATACCATTCAATGTAAGAGGGAAGAGTAGACTGGAGACAGGACAAGGAAGAATGAAAGAAACTAAAATATTTGCAGCAGACTGTCACCACCATCATGCCAAATTTATGATTGCTTTGACAACGAATTAGTGGTTTCTGCTAACTGCCAAGGAAACAACCCTACTTCTCTTCTGATCTTCCCTTTTCATTTCTTGTGTTGATTTCAGTGTTTCAAAATTCACTGATATCTTGTTAGTGGTCCATCATTATTAATGCTCATTATTCACAAATCTTGTGGACCACTGTACTAGAATATTACTGTCATTATGAAATTGATCCATCACAACATAGCTCCTTATGTGGAATTTCAAACAACTTTTGTGAAAATCGTGTCTATCATATGTTTTGATTGACAATGAGTTTTACAAAACCACGGTAACAACGTGATTATGTTATCCTTGGCAAACATTACGGTAGCACAATGTGATGTTATCGAACTTGCCGCTAACCACTAACCAAAAATAAATAAAAAATCTTGCCTCTAACCCAAACTTGCACTAATGTTTATGTTTTCATTCCGTACAAATGTACATAAAAAAATTTCTCATGTGAATTGAGGTAGTCAAATTGGTAGATACTAGATACCATGTAAACAGAAAAGGATCATGCACACAGAACAACTGCATTTGTGTTAGAGCTACATGAATTTAATTAGTGTCGACTGAAAAAATTGAATTGCTTGAGATGAGAAGGAGATGAACTGGTGAAGAATAAAAGCAGGACCACTAGAGAAAGACAAATTATTGGTACTAAGGTAAAAAATGTTATTAAAAAGTATCGATCCAACCCTTTCTAGGGACAAGTTGAAAGGTCCAATTCTTACCCAAACTGTTGAGATCTCTGACTCATCTGAACCATTCTGCTTTGTTTTAATACTAATAATAACTAACTAAAGGGTAGCTTAGATTAGCAAATGATTCTAAATCTGTTTGTGACATGTGATCAGTGATCGCCACATGCATGTTAGACTACAATCCAAGTTACATTCTTGAAATATATATCTCTAAAATTTCCCAAAACATTGTGTTTGAAAGTTTATACAGTGAGTAAAGTAAGATAATTAGATTTTTGTCTGGTTAAAAACTCACAACTCTCAATTCTTTGTCCTTCAAGGAATAAGATTGAAATTAAAATTTGTTAGAGAACTACTTTAAAATATTGAAGCTACAGAGCTATTACTATATACATTTGGCCATACATTCTATCTTACATCTAATCTAACTTATCTCTTAATTTATATATTTCTACCACTTCACTCATCCCTTCCACTCTCTTGTGTAGTGAAGGAGAAGAAAACTTCACTCATCTCTTAATTAATTTCTTATAAGTTTTATATCAAGTATGATTGAAAGAGATATTTTGTTGTTTTTGGATTTTCAAACTGTTGTATTTGGATTTTCAAATTTTATTATCTACCGAAGTTGTTACAAGGTTGAGTCACGACCAGGTCGCTCTCTTTAAGACGTTTCGTGGCACTGCCCAAAAATGTGCAAGGCAAACTATCAACCACGCCGCCTCCAGGATAAAACAAATCCAGCTACAACTGTGCGGTTAACTACTGCACTGTAGAAAACCGTTCGAGAATTACATCCTCAAATATGATAGTAAAACCACTCTTTAGTACTGAAACCACTTTAATATGATATTATTATCACTCTGTTATGGTGTTGAGACCACTATATTTAGCAATTATAGCTTTCTTACCTTTTTGAGGTTCTATAACATCTTGGACGATGTTTTCATAACTATTTCTGATTACTGGAATGTAATCAGATATAATGCCCCCACTAGTTCTTAATTTTAAAAGGGAATTTAGTTTGCCCCCACTATTCTTTATTTAAAGGGGTAAATATTTACATAGAAATCAACATCGTTTTATTCATGATCACCTTGACATTTAGGTCATAAAACCTATATATTTCGCTATTTATAACATACCCAATGAATACACATTCATAGGCTCTACTAGTGAGTTCAACTCTCTTAGGTTCCAGAATCTAAATATAGTCCAGACAATCCCAAATTCAAAAATAAGACAAGTTGGGTTGTCTTTTCTTCAAAAATTTCTTAATTAGAATTTTTTGTTCTTAAACTGGGTACTCTATACAACATAAATTTCAATTTTTGTTAAAGAAATTGAACATATCAAGCATATCAATTTTATTTTTAAAAATTTACAGTCATCAATAACTATGATATAATATAATTTTATCATTTCTATTTTATGTGTCATCAAGTTCGCACTTATCATAATTTATTATGTTTAGAGATTCAAATTCTCTAAACACTAATTTATATGAACTTTTGGTTCACTTATCTTTACTGCAATAAATAAAATTGTCTGATCATATAACTTTGAAATTAAGTCCAAGTTACTCAAGTTTAAAGTTAAACACTTGTTCACATGATAAATTCTAACATGTCAAATATTAAAATCACACAACTAATAAAATAGAAGAAGAATTTAATTTTGATCATACCATCAAAGGCGCGGTCTTTTTCCACAAAAATGCATGGTACACAAGTCTCTCTTTAAGTCTGAGTCAACTCAGTCTTATTCAATAGGAATCTGAAATTCAGATCCTTTCTTATTTTTATACAAAACATGTTGAACAAATTTCTCATATGAATTCTATTTCATCAAAAAACCTTTTCAAGTTGGTCCATTCTTTGATTTTTCAATGTGCATACTTTGTACGTGCAACATGTTCCATTTAGATGGTAAATTTGCCTTTTTTTGTTCACTTTATTACATCAATTCAATAAAATAATTTGGATTATAACTGAACCATTCAGTAACACCTCCAAGAAGTGACGGGAAGCATAACCGCTTTATAGTCCATAACCAAGTTAATAGTTGATTGGATAAATAGGAACATTTAATCCTTCTATCAATTAAATAGGATTTAACCAGCTACGCCAAACTATATGGATGTCACGGGGGACCCTTTTAAATATCCACAAATAACTCCACACTTTATCATTAAAAGCGATATGTGAATTTCTTAGTGTTTTTGTTATAACAATAAATACTTCATCGTTTCAGTCGAAAGATGCATTCCTATAGCTTGATTTATCCTTAGTGTATTTATGGACAATTGAACCTCAATAAGTAACTTCTTCGGTAGACATAGCAGTACAAAACGTCTTAAAATTGTTGTTTTTAGATTTCCAAACCGTTGTATTTGGATTTCCAAATTCTATTATCTACCGAAGTTGTTACTAGGTTGAGTCATGACCAGGTCGCTCTCTTTAAGACGTTTCGTGGCACTATCAACCACGCTGCATCCAGGATAAAAACAAGTTCAGCTACAACCGTGCGGTTAACCACTGCACTGTAGAAAACCGTTCGAGAATTACACCCTCAAATATGGTACTAAAACCACTCTTTAGTACCGAAACCACTTTAATATAATATTGTTATCACTCTGTTATGGTGCTGAGACCACTCAAATATGGTGTTACCACCATTCTAACTTTAATTTCTCCAAAACATCAATATGGCACTACGACCACTCAAATATGGTGATACCACCATTTCTCCTCAAATAGAAAAATATTGAAATAATTTTTTTATATACCGTTAAGATCATTCTTTATTCCGATGGGACATTGTTATTCCAAATAGGGACTATGATCTTAAAAGTACTCTTTATTCTGAAGGGACATATATTATCGAAGGGACTATGTTTTTAAGACCATTCTTAATTTCAAAGGGACATTAAACCGAAAAAGAGACTATGGTCTTAAGAACACTCTTAATTCCAAAGGGACAGAAAAAAGGAGATGAAGAGAAGAAAGACTCGTCAACACAAGTCAAGAAATGTAGAAGAGAGAAAGAGTTTCCGACAACTCAATGAAACTCTTTGGTGTGATTTTTGAACTAGGTGAGTTCTCCTTTTATAGGGGGAGTTTGTAACTAATTTGAAGAAACTTAAGAATTAAGTAAACTTAAAAATTAAGCAACCCACAAATCAGCTCAAGTAACAAACTAATCGGATAAGTTCAAAAAGAAACAAACCCACGAAATTAGCTGAAACAAACTAATGAAGGAAAGATAGGAAATTCAGTTGGATTCTCAATCTTATCATAGCAAACATAACCTAAAATTATGGTAAGTGATATCAATGAATAAAGAATAATAATAATTATTATTTTCATCATTATCAGGTATTTAAAATTAAATACCACTATTTAAACACTACTAATGTGTGTGTGTTCTATTTTATGTGGGACCCCTACACTCTATGTTTTTAATTCACACAACACTGGATCAAAATTTAATTACTTGGTGTTTAATCTTCCAACCTTCCAATTTCTTTCCATCTTCACACCAATGTTCCGACATATTTCAATTTAGATTCATAAGCTTCCAAATAAGATTTATAACAAGGGTGGTGTAAGGATGGTGAGATTGGGATTCCTTTAAAACTAAATCAATCACTGAACTAGAGTAAGACTATACAATATGTTAGAATTGGGAATTTGTAGATATTCCTTATAAGTGTAACAACTACCTAGTTGATTGTTAATATTTAGAGAATTATAGAACTTCTCAGGTTAGTGTTTATTCAATGTATTTATTGTAACACCATTATAAATACAATAGTGTGATCTCATTTTAGACGCACAAAATTCACACAAATAACATACAAATTTAATATGGTATTAGAGTCTCATCTAAGATCTATGTAATCGTCATCTTACAAGCCGGTTTTGTGGGATTTAGTAAGACTCAACCACGACTTCTAAGATGGTAATAAAAATGTCTTCCTACATGACGTGTTACAAGAGGAGGTGCACATGGCACAACCACTGGGATTCATGTTAATTAATGGTGCTTCTCACCTCGTATGTCGGCTTTCGTCGATCTCTCAATGGCTTGAAACAAACTCCCTGAGATTGGTTTGGAAGGTTAAGCAATGTGCTCCAAGAGTATGGCATGGCTAGATGTGAAGCTGATTAATGTGTCTCCTCCTTGCATTCTTCATCGACCACTTGCATCTATCTTGTCATCTATGTCGACGACATCATCACTGGTAATTACAAGGCTTCCATCCAACAGTTGAAACAATGTATATCCCTTCACTTTCAAACTGATTTGGGACCACTAAAATATTTCTTGGGGATTGTAGTTGCTCAGTCCAAGATTGGTGTGGTTATAACTCAGCAAAAATATGCTCTTAATATACTTGAGGAAACTGGCTTACTTGATTGTCGACCTAGTGACACTCCTAATTGTCCCAACGTCAAGTTACTACTAGTTCAGGGGGAGCCACTAAAACAACATAGCAAATATCGACGTCTAGGCGGCAAACTTAACTACCTCACAGACAAGACATTAAGTTTGATGTTAGTTTGGTTAGCCAATATCCAAATGCTCCATGTAATGACCGTTGGAACACTGTGATCCGCATTCTTAAGTATATAATGAATGCGTCGGGTAAAAGGATTACTATATGAAAACAACGGTAACACCGAAGTTGTAGGCTATTCTGATGTTGATTGGGCAGGTTCATCCGCAGATAGAAGATCCACCTCAAGGTATTGTGTCCTCACTAGAGGAAATTTGATCTCATTGTGGAGCAAGAAACATAACATAATTGCAAGGTTTACGCAGAGTTGAAATACCATGTTATAGCAACAGCAAATTGTGAACTCGCATGGCTAAGGCAATTACTCTAACAACTCAAATTAGGAGATGTCAAGGCAATGAAACTAATATGTGACAACCAAGCTGCACTACATAACGCTTCCAATCCAGCTTTCCATGAAAGAATTAAGCATGTCAAGATTGACTGTTACTTTGTAAGAGGTTCTTTCAGCAAAAATCATTACAGATTTTGTTGGTTCGAATGATCAATTGGCTGACATATTTACTAAGCATCTTAGAGGACCATGGGTTGAATCTATTTGTAACAAGTTTGGTGCATATGACAAGAATGCTCCAGCTTGAGGAGTGTTGGAATTGAGAATCTATAGATATTCTTTATAAGTGTAACAACTACTAGTTGATTGTTAATATTCCTAGGATTATAGAACTTCCTGGCTTGATGCTTATTCAATATAATTATTGTAACACCATTATTCACACAAGTAACATACAAATTCAATACAATCAGTTGTTCTTGTAACCTTTAGTATTGGCTAAGCATGAAAAATGGCATATAACTCAGCTAACAATGAATAAGTGAAAAATAACATGATCATCATTTGATATTATGATGGGCTTCCATTGATTAGATTGGACATCTTCATGAATCATCATGAAAAGTACAAGAGGTAAAATAAAAATAACAAAGTTAAGTGTCACATGATATTATTAATACAATATTATTCATTTTAATTCTATATCTAAATTAATATTCCTTCGAGAAAAGCTGAGACGCATCAAATTGGCTTTAAAGGAATGGCACTTGGTTCATGCAAAAAATCTTCCTGGAAGGATTGATGTTATTAAACACCGGTTGTCAGAGTTAGATGAAGTTGGGGAGAATGGCGCGTTGTTTGAAGGGGATATCCAGGAAATGCGGTGCATAACTCATGATCTCCACTCTCTGTCACGTGTTAGTGCTAGTATCAGTTGGCAGCAGTCCCGAATCCGGTGGCTGAAGGATGGGGATGAAAACTCTAAGTATTTCCATTCGGCTCTAGTTCGTCGACGGAGAAGGAATGCTATTGTCTCTTTAATGGTGAATGACACTTTGGTGGAAGGAGTTCAGCCTATTCGAACCGCAGTTTTTTCTCACTTCAGAGATCATTTTGAGGCACCGAGTGTGTCAAGACCGGGGGCTGAAAATTTAACTTTTAATACCTTATCTCATGTGGAAGGAACGGGTCTCATAAAACCATTCTCAGAGGCTGAGGTTAAAGCGGCTATCTGGGATTGCGAGAGTTTTAAAAGTCCAGGCCCGGATGGGGTAAATTTTGGATTCATCAAAGATTTCTGGGAACAGTTAAAGGGGGATGTTATGCATTTTATCTCAGACTTTCACCGGAATGGAAAATTGGTTCGCGGAATCAATAATACTTTTATCGCTCTTATTCCTAAGGTTGATAGCCCTCAGCGACTAAATGACTTCAGACCTATTTCCTTGGTGGGGTGCCTCTATAAAATTTTGTCAAAAGTACTAGCAAATCGGCTGCGAATGGTTATCGGAAAGGTGATATCTGATACTCAGTCAGCTTTCGTGAAAGACAGACAAATTTTAGATGGAATTCTTATAGCAAATGAGGTGGTTGACGAGGCACGGAAAACGAAGAAGGAGTTATTGCTTTTTAAAGTTGATTTTGAAAAAGCGTACGACTCGGTTGACTGGGGGTATCTGGATGTAGTCATGCACAAAATGATGTTTCCGGTGCTTTGGAGAAAATGGATAAAGGAGTGTATCACTACAGCAACAACCTCTATTTTAGTTAATGGTAGCCCAACAGGTGAATTCCCGTTAAAGAGGGGTCTGTGTCAGGGTGACCCTCTCTCTCCTTTTCTGTTTTTATTGGCAGCCGAAGGCTTGAATCTGTTGATGAAGTCTGTGGTGGATAATAATCTGTATACGGGGTATGCGGTGGGAACTTCAAATTCGATAGTGGTATCCCATTTGCAGTTTGCGGATGATACGCTGCTGTTGGGAACGAAGAGTTGGGCCAATGTCCGGGCCTTAAGGGTGGTGTTAACACTGTTTGCGGAGATGTCAGGTCTCAAAGTGAATTTCCATAAGAGTTTGTTGGTTGGCATTAATATTGGGGAGTCTTGGTTGCTTGAGGCGGCGTCCATTTTAAATTGTAAGGTTGGTAAAATTCCGTTCTTGTATCTTGGTCTTTCAATTGGTGGTGATCCTCGAAGGTTAGCTTTTTGGGAACCTGTGATGAATTTAGTAAAATCTAGATTGTCGGGGTGGCAGAGTCGCTTTCTCTCTTTTGGGGGTCGTTTGGTCCTTCTCAAGTCTGTCCTGACCTCGCTTCCTGTCTATGCTCT
>Ga0228711_1009452_pt1 | contig 13224 bp, 6 predicted proteins | sample MedpolnodulmetaG_2_FD_177996 | JGI IMG/M metagenome (GOLD analysis project Ga0228711, IMG submission 177996) | Root nodule microbial communities from Medicago polymorpha collected in Santa Monica, California, United States - brown nodules | ecosystem: Host-associated > Plants > Roots > Nodule...
TTGATTGATTGATAATTTAAATAATTTAGTAAATTGCAAAAGTTACTTACATGTTTGTGTTAACCCACCACCCGAACTGGAAGCTGAAATTATATGGCCATTTTAAGCCTAAAACTTTAGAGAACATATAATTATTCAAAATCACATAACCTGAGAAAAGATAATGAAACTATGACAAGTTTTTCCAGTCTAATCAAAGTATGAGAAATTAAAAGGGAAACAAAAGGAACATGATCCAAACATAAGAGAGTAAAAAGCTTCAGCATGGTGCCACATTAGCAGATTATTGAACCATAGAATAATCAACTTCATCGTGTTGATTTTGAAAACACCAATCCAGCCAATATAGTTGTGATCTAGGAGGAAGTCGATGACTATCAGCTGGAACAATGCATTTAATCATTTCATTATTACTCCCTGAATACACTTCACATTCTGGATGTATAGTATTAATATAATACACGCAGTTGCTTTCATATCCCCACTTTCCTGGATTGCTCAGCGCATGGCTTTTGGGATACGAGAAAAATAATGCAAGGTCACCCAAAGTTTCTAGCTTGACATAACTCATCGTTGAGAAGTCTATCATGTAGACGTCCAATAATTTATTTTGTTCAAAGAAAACCACAAGGAGCTTCCCATCAGAAGTAAGTAACTTTGGCAAAAAGGATGGTCCATTGGGCATATTTTTCAGTTCTAGCAATTTCAGACTTGTCGAGTTCAGACTAAGTACACCTATCTCAGCCTTGTTGGTGAGAACATATATAGTATTATGCAAAACAACAAAGTCCAAAACAGTCCATGGATTTCCTCTTTTGGAATAAGTCACCCATCTAGAATATCTAGACTGATAAACATGCAAACTACATGACACTGTGCAAGAAGCCACTACGACATATTCATTTGAACCTTTGACAAAAGTAAGTAATACACGAGGACCGTAACGACAGAAATAATCTTCAATTGCCGAGGTGTCAATGATCATTTGTTTTCTTATAAATGGATTCATTAATTGTAGTTTATTCGTACCTTTCATGATGAGATATCCACTAGACGAACACAGATAGGTTAATCCCCAAAAATAACTCATCTTAGCGCGGTAAGCTCGTTTTTCAGGTATGCTATAAAAAGAACAAAATTTCTTTGCATATGAAGTTGTTTGAACAAGTAGTGGTGATTGGGATACCATGAAACTTCTCCAATAAATTTTTTGAACTCTCCTCCACTCCTTGCAAACACCAGAAAATTGAAATAGATCGTCATAATCTAGTTTTCGAGATATGGTATCAAGCACATTATCCGAAAGTTGGCTGAAGTCAACAACATTTTTCGCTTGTTTACCTGAAACAATGACAATGCTAGGTTATTCCCAATGTCAATAAGAAGAGTGCATATGATTTTTATTCATCTATCTAATAATATCATAGAAAATCGTGAGGTAAGGAAATATTTGCAAACATTACAATAATCCAAGAAAGATTAAAGAGAAGACAACCACAATGAAAACAATTCTGGTGTTTCTGAAGCTTAATTCTCATTGAGTGTCAAGGATTCTTGATGATTTCTAATCCATGTTTCTATCATATAATTGTTAACTACGTAGAAAAATCACATTACTCTCATAACATACTTGGCATTAATGGTAATATAGTTTTGACATAGGAGTAAAATAATGCTTCAAAATAAAACTACAACAATACAAAAAACTTGTAGATTGCAAAGATAATAGTAGTTTATATCATTTTCGAATCATTAAACAACCAGCAAAAGTCAAAATGATGGATAGGGTTTAGGTCAGACATCCATATAATTTCACCTTAAAATTTCAGGAAGAATTAATATCTACATTTCATAGCAAACCAAAGATATTTAGCAGGACACCGTAGTATCCTTTTATTCGACAAAATAAGAATCCTGCAATCTATATGATGATTGGAAAAGGCATAAAACCCATAAATCTAGAAAAAGGGAAAATTATTTTCACAATGAGAACTTGTCAACATTACAAGACTGGAAAAACAACATAATCTTCAAAGGGTAGTATCCATGGGCATTAGTTTAAAATCTAAACGCTTGATATATTTTAAGAAGTTGTCCTCTAAAAATAGCCATCTAGATCATAATAATTCCTCAATAGAGCAAAATGTCAAAACATAATTTTTCAATCATGCAAAACATCCTCAAACGAGTCTGCAAATAAGGACACTGTTACACTCACCATCACAATCCCACTCAAAGAAACAAACGACAGTTTCATTGATTAAATTGATGTTGGAATCATTTTGAGGAATAATAAAATGATGACACTTGTATCTTTGGAAATCAAAGTAGGGGATTAATTGAACTCTATCTAATTTATTCAAGCTCAATTTATCGTTAAACTGTTTCCTGTATAATAGAATAAACCCATGGAGACTATCTATATTGGTTCTAAGAGACCCCTGGTGGATGGACTTGCAAGGGAGGTGGAGAGATAGAAGGATGATGAAGCTTGTTTTAAAATTCTGAACGGAAATGGATCAAAGGTTACATTAGGGAAAATTTTAGCTTCGATCACTTTTCATGCCGAAATCTAGGGCATGTACCTTAGTTTTGATAGGAGAGAGCTTCTTATCTCGTTGTAGAAAGCGACTCTAAAATTCACTTATACATGGTCGTATATAAATGCAATTTTAGTGGGGTGGTTCGTATTTTGGTGCGGCACATTCGTCGTCTTTTAGCATTAGATTGGCATGTTTAGTTTTGTCATAATATGAGGGAAGAACCCAAAGTGCTGATTGGCTAGCCTATTTTTTGGCTTCTTTATATTCCTTAAGTTGTACTAATGTTGAGGCTCCTCATAGTGAGCCTCATAGACTTCTTTTTACGATATTTCCAGGGCTTGCATGCCTAAGAATTTCTATTTAGTTTTGTAGTTTTTTCTTTGGAATTTGGCCATCTTTTGTACCGAAAAGAAAAAAGAATAAAATGAAGGCAAGCATAACATGGACCCTAAAAATATGTAATATTTCACATTTATAAATTCATAGAATTAAAAATTATGGCTTAACCCAACTCCACAAAACCAGTTTGTAAGGTGAGAAATGACCACTAATTATAAGCATCACTTTGGCCTTATTTCTACGATATTTTGGAATAAACACACATCACCACATCTTGAATAATGAAGGCATTGGAGGTTTCCATGAAGGAAGCTCTAATTAGTTGAAATTATAGTGACTAGGGGAAGGGCGCAATTAAGGAGGCTTTCTAACATTACCCCTCGCGTACACGGTTTTGCACCTAGATCTTGTAATGTGTGGGTGATGCAACAATAGATCTATGATATGCATTTATACCATCTTAGATATGCAACCTGCAATGTAACTCAACCCCACAAAATTTAATTGAAAGACGAAAGCCAAATCAGCATTACTTAGGCTATGTCTTTAGGTGATTTAAGACTCAACCCCTAGCCAACACCCAATCTAAATCAATGAAGATTTTGAAGACTACAATGCTTACAAGCCAAAGTTGCCAACATTACTTTGTCTTTCCTAATAAGTAAATTTCCTTTATACACAACAGTTATGTAATTGTTTGAATAGAATTTCATCAAAGGAAAACAATGGGGAAATGACAAGTTTTCTATTTTTTAACCTATCAGTCACAGTTCAACTTTAAATTCAACATTGGGAGACCTAATTTATATTTTTTTAAAACTTTAATCAAATAGTGAAAAAAATCTCATGAAACAATAAGGAAAACTATACGTGAATATTTTTCATGCTTCAATTTTTTAAATTATACATACAACAATATGAAAAGCACGAACATACATCATAAAATTTAGCAAAATTAAAAGATGAAGAATGTAAGCATATGAAACCGTACTTGTCGACAATTGAGGCAAGCCATTGGAAACATTAGACCTCTTAGAATCATCTTCGTCACTCCCTTGCTCTGAATTTTTTGCAGGCATCTTGTCAACTTGCATCTTTGTGTGCTATAAGATTGAGCTTAAACCCTTAGATCTAGGTAGTCAATCCCAGATAGATGCGCAGAGCATGCGACCGAAGAAAGGGGATAACAAGATCTCGATTACTGAAATCGTTTAGATCGCAAAAGATAGATCGAACCGAGGAGAGATTGTAAAAAAAAAGAAAAAAATTCAATGTAACTGGGGGAGATTAAATGTGTCTTTTAATGTATATTCAAGTATTAGTTGATTCCATTGTAACAAACAAAAACACATATGATAAAAAATAAAATAAAAAACCAGAGAACATGTGATGAATGAAAGGGTTTAGGGTTAAGAACGGCGTACACAAAGAGAGAATGGAAATGAGAAGAGAGAAAAGGGTTAGTGTTGTGCAAAAAACCCAAATTATCCCTTTAAAGTGTTCACATTTTAAGGGCAAAATCGTGATTTTATACAAGTTGTAATCGGGAACCGGAGCACACGAACCAGGAACCCGCTCTCCCACCTGGAGCGGTAGTGGACTATAAGTGGGCTTGGATTGGCATTCATGTTGTGGTTTTTCACTAACATATGTTGCTCCTCCCAGACCACAAAGAGATTGACTACCCAGGCTTATATACATCGGACATAAATAGACTTTTGTAAAATGAAATGAAAAACACGTCAAAACATGTTACTCATTGGGAACAAAAATGAATTTGTTTAATTTGAAAGAAAATAGTTAATGTTGTTGTACCAAATCTAGTGTTACCAATCACATATCACGTGTCCCCGTGAGCTTAACTCAATTGATAAGGACAATAATATATGCAAGGAAGCAAACACAGATCACGTAAATAGTGGTTTGACCAAATTCCATTTTGCAGCATTGCTATAGTTGCAAAATGACGAATTATCTCCTTAACATATTCAACTTCTTATACTATCAGACATTAGTTTTCGATCTGAGAACAAAATGATAAATAAATGAAGACATTCTCATAAATGCTTTTGACAAATGTTTTTTTTCCCATATTCAACTTATACACGCAAACATTAGTTGTCGTTCTTCTTCTACTTTTGAACTTATCGATCTCTAATATCTTTGAATGTGCTAATCGTATTAATTGGGATATTGGAAACATATGATAGAATATGAGAGGAAAAAAAATCAATTTTCCAAAAAATAATTTCCCTCATTATTTTGAGACGAATCTTTTTTTCTTCTTAAATGCATTTTGGGTGTCTCCTCTTTCAAATATTTATTTGAAGGAGAGAGACTTATTCATGAAAAAGGCTCTAACTCAATCTCCTACTTGAAAAGATATTCTCAAAGTCTTGAACCTATACAGTAAGGTTACTTCAGGATTGAAGATGAAAACCTTATGTGGTTTAGACCGTGGGTTTTACAACAACCCTGCCTCAATGTATTTTTCCATTTCATTTTCATTCTTCAAATTACAAATTTAAATATTTATTAATTATATGTTTCTATATGTTATTGGTCTCTTCAATTAATATTTAAAAATAATCCATCTTTTCAATTTATAACAATTTTTCAAATATTTGGGCCTAATATTGTGACATTATTTCTATCGGTCACCATATTACATACTTACGTGAATTATTAATTAATTGAAATATTTTGAACACGTGTTATAATCAAACCTGTGCAACGCATGGGATTCCACCTAGTTAATATTATAATTATAGTTTGTAATCATTTAAAAAATACGGCCCTTTTGCATATCACATCTTATACTTCAACATTGATAGTTAGTATATTGGTTTGCCTGTTTATTTGCACAATTTTGTTGCAAGAGTTACCTTTTTAGGCATTTGCAGAAGCTCCAGGCCAAGGATTGACTTTTTGTGTATAGGATGGTGGTGGTATTGCATATATGGAGTTGATGTTTCAACAGACTGTCTGCCTTCTGAAAACAATGTGGGCGGATCAAGCAAAAATCAGGGCAGGTATTGTGAAATGTTCATGGTGATGAGTTAGGGATTGATTGTTCTCTGTTCTTTTCTGAATTTTTCTTCATATTGTTTTTTCAGACTCGTCAGTGAACGTGACTGTTAGAACAGAAGTGGCTGAGATAATGCTGAAAATTGTTAATGTTTCCCTTCTTAACTGAATCTTAACTGAATAGTACTTTGACTCTTTTAGATTCTGGATAAGTAGCATATTCTGTGAATTTGAAGTTCACTTTTAAACCATAATTTTGTCTAGTTAACAATAGAAATAGGATTAGGTTTCAAGCATTAAACTCAAGGACTTAATTAAAGGGTTTTCCTAAACAACATGTGTTACCGATTTCCATGTGCGACAAGGGCTTTTTGAAGCCATTAGGCTTAATGAACCTGGTGTGAGGGCTTATATTTATATAAGATTGGTTAATACTCCCCTTTGAACCATGGTTTTGAGGTGGGAGTTAAGTTCAGTATGTATCAACATTGGAGCTCATAAGGACTCGAGATAGAGATTTCTAACCTTTACATCATTAAAATGGCATTGAGAACAAGATGAGTATTAATTTACAAACAAAATTGAAAAGGGAAGGAAATGAAATTCCATAGTCATCATGAGGGTTAATTAACCACAAATTTAACAGCAAAACAAAAAATATAACAAAGATGTAAATGAAGTTTATAGCAGCAAACTCCTAAAAATCAGGTTTTCACTAGCTCCACTTTTTAATATAAAGCTACAACTTGGAAACTTTTTCCTATTACATTTGAAGTATAGATAACAATGGGGATTCATTGTTGCCAGTGTAAATTAGTTTGTTTTACAGATATCACCACATATGTTTATTTTGCAATCACATTTTAAAAAGTAAATTGAACCCTATTTTGGGTTTTGGTACCTTAAATTACTTTAAGTTTTATTTTGGTTTTTAACTTCTTGTCGTTTCATTTTCGTCCTTCAAGTTAGAAATGTTGTTCAATTTACTTGTATGGCGGGCATGTCGTGATTTTCACATTCATTCTTCAAGGTCATTTGGCTAGCATGTGTTTGGGTAATCTGGAAGGAAAAGAATAACCGTGTCTTAAAAAATGTGGCTTCCGATCCGTACGTCCTCCTTGACAAAGTTAAGCTGAATTCCTTCCTGTGGCTGAAAACAAATCAAGTTTCGTTCACGTATTGTTATTATGATTGGTGGTGACACCCGCTCCATTGTATGGGGTGTTGAGGTGTAATTCGTTTTGTAGCTCTGTTTTTTATTTAATATATTTTTCACTACAGCACCAATGACATTGTAATTATTATTGGGTGCTTCACTTTCAGCACGCCTTGTGCGGGGTGAATCATCTCGTTTCTTAGTTATATATCTCATTTTGACTTGTTAAATTTTTTTTTTTGAGAGACTACAATTGTTGCAAATGGTTCATTTGAGATTGGTAAGATTCCACTTCGTCCCAAGATGGAGGTCACATAGTCCTGGTATTTTGTTATCGCTTAATTTAAGACTGGATTCTATATTTTTTGGTAGATTTCTTGATTTGTAAACCATGCTTCCGTTCATGTTGGATGCATCCCATCTGATTGAATGTGGTCCTTTACTTTTAAATTAGCATGTCATTGATATACGCATCTAAGTAGTGTGTTCCAATTTTAGCAATGTTGATATATCATATATGCATACTATTTCAGTTTGCCACATTGTGATGGTGTAATTTGGTTATGTGACCAACTTATTTGCGTTGAACACTTTTGTAATCTTTAAAGTACCTCTGGTGCCTTTTAATGTAAATACATTCTTTTGAGTTTTTCCAAAAAAAATAAAAAATAAACTTTAATTTTTTTTAGGCTTACAACTTTGGGTGTCCTGTACTAAATGGTAGAGTAATTTGAGAGGCTAACAACAATGGATATGAATTTTGAGTAAAATAGACAACTAAACAGTCGATTATATATCATTTCTTTAATGTTGACATTAAAAGGATTTATAATTAACTTGAGTAATATGCACAACTTGAAGCATCGTTATTTGCCTATGTGATTCCTACTGTTATCATTCTACACATCTTAACAATGCAACAGTCTATGCTGCAAATTAAGCTTAATTTTAAGGTTTTATGTGATCAATGGAGTTGTTTGTTGAACTCAGGAGACCTGTAATATTATGAATAATTATATCCAGAAATTTTTTTATTTAGTAAACTACACATGTTATTTGATTTTTGAGTAAAATGAACAACTATGCATCTTTTGCATATAAGTCGATAATCATATTGCCTATTTCATCACATTGTTGGATTTTATTGCAAGTTTATATCTATAATGAACCAATGCTGCATATTTTGTTGATATATAGACGTAATCTTTGTATCTCTATTTCAGTGATATATATTAGGAAAATGATTCGTGGACACCCAAACACAATGTACTTACAGAGAGAAAGAAATAAAGAGACTGAAATGATAGATGTGATAAGTTTATGATATTAATATAAAGGAAGGGATAGAAAGAAAATGAATTGTGAAATAAGTGTAATAGAGTTGAAGGTGTGCATCTATATGAATTTTTTTTAAAAAAAGTTTTCAAGTGGACGGTGGAACTCAACCCATAGGATTATTCGATCTATGAGTCAAATACAAAGTTTTTTAAAATAATATATGAACTTTCAATGTAATTGGCCCATGGGATGTGTGTAGTGTGTTTGGCGAAATCTCTTTGTTAAAATATTATAGATCATTGCCCAATGCAACTAAGGCTTTGTTTGCGAGTTTTGAGGGGAGGGGAAGGGAAGGGAGGGAAGGGAGAAAGGAGGAAAAGTCTTCCCCTTGTTTGGAAGTTAAAGAAACCAATAAGGAAATGAGATGGAGGGTTTATAAAATTCTAGCGCGTTAGTTAAAAGATGTTCTATGTGATGTTCCAACACGAGGCACACAGAAAACAGATGTTGAGTTTAATGTTTAAACATCACGATAACAAACATAAAAACGCAAAAATTAATGACAAGAAAGTAAAAGGCACAAAAGGTTTGTTGACCTAACTCGGTGACAAACACACCTACTTTAGGGGCTACCAAGCCAGGAAGGAAATCCACTAGTGTAGTCCTTATTCTAAAGTTCTCAGCAAACCACGTTTACAACTTAAGGCGTAGGACCTACCCGTCTTGATTTCAACCTAGGAACTCCTAGATCTGAGATTCCATCTCACTATCCAACAAACAATCACAACCCCTGTGATTTTACGATTACAACTCAATATATTGAAGTTACCTTCAAACACAAACTACTACCTTGCTTCAAAGCTTTGGTGTAGCAACAAGTTTACAACTCAATAAACAGTCCTAAGCTTGCATCAAGATGATACAAGAAAGGCTCACAAATAACAAAACACGGTCTTAGACTTAACTCAAAACGATACAAGAGAAGACACACAAAGAACACAACTCAAAACCTAAAATCTATTCTCTTTGAATGACGGCTTGAATGAATGATTAGGTCTTGAAATCTTGAATATATATTGAAGCAACATGAGCCAATAAGTCTTGATGGGCTTCAGAAAAACAAATCCAAGCGGTGACCCGCTGCACAAGTAACAAATAAAACACCAAGGAATCCTAAAATATTGTCTATACTTTAGAAACAAATCTTCCAAATTATTCTAGACATAAATACGATACTTGGTGAATAAGAAACAAAGTGTGGTTTCCTTAAAAAGATAAAACGTGTGAAAACCAAGCCACACAAACATGGCATACTGAACCAAGTCAGGATAATGGAACATCATATCCAACATCATAGAAATGCCCAAAACATGTTGGAACATCGTTTCCAACATCCACACATGGATATTTGTTTTAGCAACAATGAAGCCAATACAAATACCCAACAGTTTATGTGACAATTTTACCATTTTACCATTTTTTTCTCTCTTAAAATCAATACATTGAGTTATACTTTGTAATTTATCTTATAAATTATAATTCGAATTTGGAATTATTATGAGGACAAAATTGTCAATTTGTATGTTTAACCCCCAAAACCCCCCAATTTGGGGGAACTTTAAAATTGGACAAATGAATCCCTTCAAAAACCCCCGAAACCTTTCCCTATTTTTAAAAAAATCTCAAACAAGAGTTTACCTCTCCATAAACCTTTCCTTCCTCTCCCCTCCCCTCTAAAACCCAACTCTCAAACAAAGCCTAAGAGTATTTTGAATCAACTATACAATTTCATTTTTCAAATGTACAATATATTGTGTATTTTAATTGTGAACTATTAATTTCCATATTACTTTAATATAAGTTTGGTTGAGTGGACATATCATATACTAATTCTATACAAGGATTTTGTTTTGAAATAATAATCATATTAAACTATCTTCTTCTTTTTTTGACAAAAAGTTATCTTATTCTTTTAAATGCCATTGAAAGGTATATAAAGATGTTCACAATCGATGAAGATGATAAAGATATGAATGTGACTTAAAATATCGTCTTTGTAATGTATGATAACTAATGTAAAATGTACGATTTTCAAACTACATTAATGTCACCATAATATGAATAATGTAATACACTTTTATTGTATGACTTATTACACTAAAATTTTGATTTAAGATATAAGTTTTTCGTGTTTATTTTAGTTAGTAGAACCCGTGAATCACACGAGTCGGTGACCTAGTTTAATTAATATTTAGAGTTCAAATTAAAGTAATGAAAATTGAGTGCGATTTGGTTGGTGATGCGGAATTTGACAAATCTCAATTTTTCTATGATACGATATTTAGTACAAAATGTAATCAAACGACAATGCAATAATCTATAGCAATGTTGCAAAATGGAATTTGATCAAACCACTATTTATGTGATCTCTGATTTTTTCGGTGGTGTCCGAGGTTTGAACCCCCGACCTTGCATATATTATGCATTGTCCTTATCAACTAAGTTAAGCTCACAGGACACGTGATATGTGATTGGTAACACTAGATTTGGGACAACAACATTAACTATTTTCTTTAAAATTAAACAAATTCATTTTTGTTTCCAATGAGTAACATGTTTTGACGTGTTTTTCATTTCATTTTACAAAAGTTTGTTTATGTCTGTTGTATATAAGCCTAGGTAGTCAATCTCTTTGTGGTCTCGGAGGAGCAACATATGTTAGTGAAAAACCACAACATGAATGCCAATCCAAGCCCACTTATAGTCCACTGCCGCTCCAGGTGGGAGAGCGAGTTCCTGGTTCGTGTGCACCGGTTCCCGATTACAACTTGTATAAAATCACGATTTTGCCCTTAAAATGTGAACACTTTAAAAGGGTAATTTGGGTTTTTTGCACAACCCTAACCCTTTTCTCTCTTCTCATTTCCATTCTCTCTTTGTGTACGCCGTTCTTAACCCTCAACCCTTTCATTCATCACATGTTCTCTGGTTTTTTATTTTATTTTTTATCATATGTGTTTTTGTTTGTTACAATGGAATCAACTACTACTTGAATATACACTAAAAGACACATTTAATCTCCCCCAATTACATTGAGTTTTTTTTTTCTTTTTTTACAATCTCCCCTCGGTTCTTATACAATCTATCCTTTGCGATCTAAACGATTTCAGTAATCGAGATCTTGTTATCCCATTTCTTCGGTCGCATGCTCTGTGCATCTATCTGGGATTGACTACCTAGATCTAAGGGTTTAAGCTCAATCTTATAGCACACAAAGATGCAAGTTGACAAGATGCCCGCAAAAAATTCAGAGCAAGGGAGTGACGAAGATGATTCTAAGAGGTCTAATGTTTCTAATGGCTTGCCTCAATCATCCTCAAGTACGGTTTTATATGCTTATATTCTTCATCTTTTAATTTTGCTAAATTTTATGATGTATGTTCGTGCTTTTCATATTGTTGTATGTATAATTTAAAAAATTGAAGCATGAAAATATTCACGTATAGTTTTCCTATATTGTTTCATGAGATTGTTTTCACTATTTGATTAAAGTTTAAAAAATATATAAACTAGGTCTCTCAATGTTGAATTTGCAGTTGAACCGTGACTGATAGGTTTAAAAATAGAAGACTTGTCGTTTCCCCATTGTTTTTCTTTGATGAAATTCTATTCAAACAATTACATGACTGTTGTGTGTATAAGGAAATTTACTTATGTTGGAAAGACAAAGTAATGTTGGCAACTTTGGCTTGTAAGCATCGTAGTCTTCAAAATCTTCATTGATTTTGATTGGGTGTTGGCTAGGGGTTGAGTCTCAAATCACCTAAAGACATAACCTAAGTAATGCTCATTTGGCTTTCGTCTTTCAATTAAATTTTGTGGGGTTGAGTTACATTCCAGGTCACATATCTAAGATGGTATAAATGCATATCATAGATCTATTGTTGCATCACCCACACATTACAAGATCTACGTGCAAAACTGTGTACGCGAGGGGTAATGTTAGAAAGCCTCCTTTATTGCGCACTTCCCCTAGTCACTATAATTTCAACTAATTGGAGCTTCCTTCTGAAGGGATTTTAAGAGGGGTTTTTCAAAATTTTAATCCTCTTTGCGGAAGAAATCCCATGAGAACGGATCTTGATTAAATCATTAATCACAAATCAATGAGAACAAATTCTTAAATACTTTAAGTATTATGTGTTTACCTCTTGAAGCGCAGAACCTTTGTAGCAGAATTGTTTCTGATAATTCCAACTTACAGAACTTCTCCGATGACCGGTGCTAGCCAATTCCAACGGAGATTCAGAGAGAAGAAGGTTTAGAGAGCGGCGGCTAGGGTTTCACAACTTTTGTGAATTAGGTTAAGCACTCACAAAAGTCTGTAATGCTTTAGCACAAGGGTTCTATTTATAGAATCACTTGTGGTCAGCAAGACAAGCACTTAAGTACATTGTACCTTACGGTGGACCGCATTTCTCTATTTTTCGTAAATTAAATAATAAATCATATTTAATTATTTAATTACTAATAAGTCCTACTTATTATTTTATAAATAAGTCTCACTTATTTATTTCTCTCATCTATCTGTCCTTTGTGTGTGACCCTATAGGTTCCCATAACGTTGGCAATAATATTAAATCACATATTTAATATTATAAACAGTGAGCGGTATCTAGCAACACATCACTGCTACCCAAGTGGCGAGAATGTCATGTGATCTGACGAAACCTTTCTATGATAATGTTCATGCATATAATTACCCTTTTGCCCTCATGTCTATATTGAACACAAGGCATAGTATGTCATCCTTGTCCAGTTCAATATTGGGCCCGTAGACATTTCTCCTGTTATGTAGGAGGGGCAAATTCCATCTAGGTC
>Ga0228711_1009455_pt1 | contig 13222 bp, 5 predicted proteins | sample MedpolnodulmetaG_2_FD_177996 | JGI IMG/M metagenome (GOLD analysis project Ga0228711, IMG submission 177996) | Root nodule microbial communities from Medicago polymorpha collected in Santa Monica, California, United States - brown nodules | ecosystem: Host-associated > Plants > Roots > Nodule...
TTTTATGTTTATGATTATGTATTGAATAAATAAATATTGAATAAATAAAATCAAATTTATTTTCTAATTTTGTATTTAATGAATAAATAAATTAGAATAAATATTGAATTAGAATAAAATCAAATTTATTTTCTAATTTCGAATTTATTTTAAGTGCGTAAATAAATTAGAATATAGAAAATAAATAATTTAGAATAAAGTGAACAGATAATTTAGAATAATGTAATGGCTTGTAATAATCTTGAATAATCTTAGAACATTTTGTTATTGAATAATTTTGTTATTGAATAAAGCTGGAGATTTTGAATAAATTTAAAACAAAATTGCGTATTGATTAAATTAAATTTGAAGCGAAATTGTGTATTGATTAGATTTGAAGCGAAGTCGCGTGTTTCGATTAAAAGTTGCATATTCGAATAAACACTAATTAAGTCCAACATGAATTCGAATAACAGTTGCGTAATGAATAAATAAATTCGAAAAGTGGTAAATTCATTACATTACGTTACATTTGGAAATATACCTTCCAATTACAACAATTATCTTACTCCTGAATGAGGTAAATTCAAACCTGCTAAGCAGCAGAACTCCAGCATTCGTACGACATTTCTACCGTTCCATTCAAAAGATTAAATTTTTGTTAGTCTTGGTTTAAATGACGGTATTAAAGTGTCAAAAGAATGAGGTCCATTCCCTGACACTTCAATACTTTCATCTAAACCAACCTAACAATAATTTAATCTTTTGAATGGAACAGTAGAAATGTCGGTCGAATGCTGGAGTCCTGTCGTTTAATAAGTTTGAATTACCCCATTCAGAGAAAGACAATTGTTATAGTTTGAAGGTGTATTTCCCTACCTAATCACGATCTTCTGGCGGAATCAGACTGTTGATAATATCTTCAGTTGATCTCAACAACGTTACCCGCATATCGATCCACTAGAACACGTTGTGCTCCCAAAACATGTTCTTCACGTTTTCGTCGTTCGTTAATTCCACCCAAGTGAATGATATTCTCCCCTCGTCGAGCGTTAGACGTTTATACCTAACGTATTCCACACTCCTTGTGTCTCTAGGGTTGACTCCTTGTTGAATTCTTTCAGTTGATCCTTGAGACCTCTTAACGTTACACCAAGGCACCGAACCTTCAACCTCTGAGGTTCCCCGCCGTTGAATTGTGCATGAACGTTGATCCACCCGACCATTGTTTCAAATCTACACAACAAGAAATTAAAAATAATCAATGGAAAACTCATTCAAACTTTCCATCAAACACTTGGAGTGTAAATTATACATAAACCCTAAAACTCATAACTACAGCATAAACATGCAAACATCTAAACATTTAAGCAATATAAGTCATTTACATGTAAATATAGTCATTTCTTGCAAAAAAAATCAAAATTAAAACAAACCCTAAATTTAAAAAAAATTCTCTAAATTCAAAACTACAACATAAACATGCAAACATCTAAACAATTAAGCAACACAGGTCATTTTCATGTAAACACTGTATGATTTCTTGCCAAAAAAACCAAAATTTAAACAAACCCTAAATCTAAAAAAAATATAATTTAAGAGAAAAAATCTAACATATAAACATAAAAGGTTAATGATGTTTGATTATGAAAACTTACTTGTCATTGTAGTGTTATTTGATTTGACCTCGAAGGAATTTTGGTTTTGGGTGATTTGAGAGAGGTTTTTGAGATTTTAGATGAGAAATGAGGAAATGAGGTGTTCTGCCTTGTTTAAGACAGCACATATGCGTTAGTTAACTTATGCATCGTTAGTTAAGTAACGCAGAGTTTAACACTTGCGTTACTTAACTAACGCAAAGACATCTTCGAAATGGCTGCAGGGCGCGAATGTTTTTTGCCGGGGGAAGAGCAGAAATCTAAATTTATTTAAAAAAAAAACATTTTGTTAAAAATATAAAAATGACAAAAGCTGTCTGTTTTAGGGTTTAAATTAGACAAAACCAGCCCAAGCCCAATAATCCATTTTAACCCGACCCATCGAAATCAATCTATATAACCAAAACCTTGCCTCTCAAACCCTAGCTCCTTCTCACTCTTCCCATCAACTCTTGCGGATCCAGCTGCGTCTGCAACAATGGTTCGTTTCACTCTTCCATTTTCTCTTCATTTCGTTTCTAGCATAGCGTTAATTTCTTAGATCTGGCTATAATCTAGTTTGATTTTGAAATTTTTCACACAGCATTCAGCTTTGTTTGTTCGATTTTTGATTAATTATTCATTCTGCAGTGAAATTCAACTACTTTTATATGTTGTAAATGATTTTAAGAGATTGATTTTTACATCTTTTTTCGTTTTTTGTGTTTTTTTGAATTAGGTTTATGTTAAGGCTCAGAAATCCAAGGCTTACTTCAAGCGTTACCAAGTTAAATTTAAAAGAAGAAGAGGTATATTTATATAATTCTTTTTAAGCTTTTTTATGATGCATGAATCGAGTTCTTTTTTTGTTGTTGACCAAAATGTATGCTGATTATCTACTTGATGATAAATCTGCAGAGGGTAAGACCGATTACCGTGCTCGTATTCGCCTGATTAACCAGGATAAGAACAAGTACAACACCCCCAAGTACCGATTTGTTGTCCGATTTGTATCCTTTTGCCAGTTTATGGTTATGATTTTCATTGATGCACTGGTATTTAGGTTGCGGTATTGTTTTTTGTTCAATTGAAGACATGTTTTTTATATGATTAAGCTGGTTAGTATTTTTTTTTTAATAATTAATGTTGATTTTTTATTGTATATGTTAGAAATTGTAAGAAATGCTACTGTTGGAGTTGAATTCACAAACCTTTTGGTTTTTGTGTAATTAGTTTTTGATTAGCATTTTTATGGCATATGTTAGTAATCAATTGTTCAAAATGTTATTGGTGGTTGAATCCATAACCCTTTTGGTTTTTATCTTCCAAGAAGACATTGTGTGATAGAAACATTTATAATTACTTTAATTGATTGCTAGTGGGGGGAGGTTGAATCCACAACCCTTTTTGTTTTAATCTTCCATGAAGACCAGATTATGTTAGATTTTTTATGGCATATGTTGGTAGTTAATTGTTAGAAAGGCTAGTCAGGGGGTTTTGTATGATAAAGTTAATTTATTGTTGATTCTGTTTTTGGCATATGTTTGTAATCAACTGTTTGTAATGCTAGTTGGGGAAATTGAATCCACAACCTTTAATTGAACACCTTAATCACCTAACCACCTTATAACTTTTTTTTATAGATTGTCATATTAGTATTTGATTTTTGGTGCTAGTCAATAATAGATATCAAGTAAACAATTGTTAGTTTGTTGGTATTTTTCTGTTATTGTTAAACTTAACTCATTATTAGACCAACAAGGACATAGTGGCACAAATAGTGTCTGCTAGTATTGCTGGTGATATTGTTCTTGCTGCTGCATATTCTCATGAGCTGCCACACTTTGGCCTTTCAGTAGGACTTACAAATTATGCTGCAGGTACTTATCCCTACTCATTTAAATTTAAATTTGTCTTTATCTTTGTGCATCGTATTGTTATTGAATGTATGTTAAAATGTGACCAGCTTATTGCACTGGACTCCTCTTGGCCCGTCGTGTTCTGAAGACACTTGAGATGGATGAGGAGTATGAGGGAAATGTCGAGGTAATTGTGATTTTTTTTATTTTCTCTATCTTATCTTGACACTTTTCTTTGCAAACTAATTAATTTAATCCTTTTAAACAGGCTACTGGAGAGGATTATTCAGTTGAGCCAGCTGAGTCCAGGAGGCCATTCCGTGCTCTCCTTGATGTTGGTCTTGTTAAGACCACTACTGGAAACCGTGTCTTTGGTGCCTTGAAGGTACTAAAAACAGTATATTGCAAAACAACTAGTTATAGTAATTGATATTTGTTTTTGCTGATTGTTGATTTGAATAATTGTGATGGTTTACAGGGAGCCCTAGACGGTGGTTTGGATATTCCTCACAGTGACAAAAGGTTTGCTGGGTTTGACAAGGAGAAGAAAGAGCTCGATGCTGAGGTTCACCGCAAGTATATCTTTGGGGGACATGTGTCTGCATACATGAAGGCATGATTAAAAAAATAAATCATTTCAATTTTGTTGTTATTTTTGGTGTGCACATGTTTCCAAAATCTATTAATAACGTTGAATATTATCTCCAGACCTTGATTGAAGACGAGCCTGAGAAATACCAGACTCACTTCAGTGAGTACATTAAGAAAGGAATCGAGGCAGATGGCCTTGAGGAGCTTTACAAGAAGGTTCATGCTGCTATCCGTGCTGATCCTACAATTAAGAAATCAGAGAAGCAGCCTCCAAAACAACACAAGAGGTAGTTTTTCCCTTTTTTTTCATACTAGAATCTGTTACCTTAGTTTTATTTAAACATGCATGAATGAAGATTACTAATTTATTTTTTAATCTTGTGTAGGTATAATCTGAAGAAGCTTACCTATGAGGAGCGGAAAGCTAAGTTGGTTTCACGCTTGGCAGCTCTTAATGCCGCTGTCGATGATGTGGACGAGGATGACGACGAGTGAAAGACATTGTGTTTTCAGCCCAAGTGATGGATATCTAGAACTTTTTATGAATTTCCAATTAGATAAACATTTTCTTGAAAATTTTTGTTGCCTGTACTGTTTATTTTTGAGGTTAAAATTTTGGATAATTACAATTTGGCTTTCACTGGTTCAACTTTCTGGGTTAATGTGTTTTTAACTTAATTTTCTGTTGCATACAAGTTCCTTTACTTTTTATTAACCGGTCATCCTAGTCACTCAGTTCTTATAGTTTTGTTGATGTGTTTGATAATACCTTTTTATATTGATCATTAAAGGATATGCGATATTGGTATTAAATATATTTTTTTGGGTGGAATTAATTACATAAACCACAATCTTATTATAAACTAAAAAATATGTTGCGACAATTTCAAGAGTTGTGGTTATGCATTAGTATGATGCTATACTTCTCTTTCATTTAATAAAATCTGAATTCTGAGTATCTGAATGTTTTTACTCTATATTACGGTTCATTATTTTTTTCATTTTCTGTTGTCTACCCTCTAGTTTTTTTTTTATTGAATAAACATTAGTTTCTTCTCTTTCCTCTACTTTCAAACCCATCAAATATATTCATGAAGGAATGATAATATGATAAAACAATTTACATTTTACTCTTTATGAGACTAAATTGATTCAATCGACTTGTTTCCAAGAGAAGCTTATTCTATGAGGGTTCCAGATTCATCCTGGGGAGATTGATTAATTGTCTCCTCGTGGTGTATTTACTAAGCTAAGCTGTTTTAGAATGGGGAATGGTCAAATTGCTTTTTGTCGCATTATCTTCGACCACCATGATTTTCTAGAATGTCGATATGATGCCAATTTTCTATCTTTTAAAAAGCTTCTGTTATAAAAGCTTCTGTTATGCTTTTGATTTCGTCCTAATGACAATGAGCTCATATCGATTACAATTACTATCTCCTAAATTAACATACACAATTCTTGAAACTGAATCATATATTGGTTTGGTTTAGTTTCTGAGAAGATGTGTTTGATAATGGTGAGAAGATGTGTTTGATAATGGTGGTGGAAGATAATCTCAAGATCAACATAAACAATTAGTGTCTGAGAGACAAATAAAATTATTTTACCTATTTGATCTGATGGTAAAAAAATCAACTTACCATGGTTGAAATTGCGACATATTTTGCCTGCAATGTATAACCCTCTTGTTGATATATTGAAGCTTCTTCGTTCCTCTGAACAATGTGTTGACATCCTTGCTAATATGGGTCATGACGATAGGGAGTTTGGGAGGGTTTGCTTGAATTCTTCAAATTTAATGTATGTAATAATATTTTTAAAATTAAAAATATATTAGTATTTCATGATCCTATTCCTCGATTTTCAATTGGTAAATACTAGATAACCCTAAATTCACATAAACATCTTTCAGATTTTTTATTTTTTTTTAAATTTTCTGGTGGCGTGTTTAGTTTAAGATTATTTTCAATCATTTTCCGTATGTTACACTCCAAAATTAATTAAAGTGAAGAGCAAGCCCTGCAACTTAAAATTTTTGGTTAAATTATCTTCAAATAAATTCTCTATTTACAAACTCTTTTCATTTCATATTTTTAAATTATATGCTTAATTACTCTCCCAACTCATTGAGTTTCTTCTCATTGATAGCTTATACAGTATATTAAAACTACAGAGGTGAGGGAATGAAAAATGAGAGAGAACATTTTACCCCACACCCCAACAATTATCCCCTTACCCCCAACAAATAATAAAAAAATACCAATTTTACCCTTTCTAAAATCACACCCGTTCACCCATCATATTTCCTTGAATTGAAAATGGTGGACAAGATTTCCGAAAATTGGAGAAAAAGTTTTCCGGACACATCCAAATCTATGATTGAAATCACAACATCAATAAATCAAAAACTGTGACGCTGCAGATCTGAACAACAGAGCAAGAGAGAGAAAGAGAAGGAGGGAGGGAGAGAAGGGGGAAGAAAAGAGAGAGCCACGGCGGCGACATTCTACCACTCCACCGCCACAATCCAATCCAAACTTGTGGCCGACAGACCGATGATTAGAAAAATTATTTGAAGGTGGTGCTGTGGAATGGTGAGAGATTGAACATACAAATTATGTTGGCAGGGAAATATAATTGATAGTTGAGTTTTATAATTCAAGTTGCCTGCCTCGAAACCATGACTGACTTTTGCTGATATAATTGTTAAAGAAATATGGATTTCTTAACGTGGTGAATATCTCAACTTGATACCTGTTTTGGTGATGGCAATTAGCAATGGTTCAAGCACGCCAATCAACATGAGAAATTTTCGAGAAAAGGGATTTGAAGGATGTTAATTGATTGAAATTGATTTAATAGCGTTGTTTGGTAAGGTAGATAGCACTGGCTACAAGATGAATCCAAGAGAGGAATAACAGGATAAAGCAAATAGAATTGAAAGGATAAGTTAAAAAGCATGAAACAAAAGAGAGGAATAACATGATAAAGCAAATAGAATTCTACATAACACCAGAAACAAATACAAACCGGAAATGTTTCAAGAAATTTTCTGGAAAAATTATAAGTGAAAAAAGATGTAGCAGGGGTAAAATGGACAGTTCATAAAAATTGTAGGGGTGAAGGTATAAGTGTAGGGGTATATTGTAAAATTTCCTGAGAGACAACATCAAGAGAAATGGGAGCACAAATACAATTAGAGTGTAGACGGACGGAAGCATAGAGTCTAGTCTTACTTTCTATGAAAGAACTCCCTTAGGATGATTGTGTCTTTGTTGAGTAGAAATTTCAATGTGGCCAAATTTTACTACTCATTTAAAATACGCATAGTTGGAGGGTTGGTTAATAATAATAATGTGCAGTGCACAATCACTTGTGTGCGCTGTGTGTGCATAGGAATCAAATTACTCCGGTGTAATAGTATTTGGGTATTGTTACACACACATGACCTATGCATACCTTTTACATGGCCTAAAACATTTATGTCAGTGGACAGATGGCCAATACAATCTACTGCAAGCGACATGTTGAACTGAATCCATGCGCTAACTAATATAATTTCATGTTTTTAAGAGTGCAAAGGTTTACAAGGTTCATCAATACATTCAAATGAGAGAATATAGTAATGACCTATGCTCAAACAGCCGTTTCATATATATGTGGTTTACATCATGCTGTTGTTGCTGATAACAGTAGTTCAAATTCAGAAAGTAATCATGTCAATGATGAATGATCAATAGCTTTTATTTCAAAGTCTCATGGACAGCTGAAAAATCAAGGTCTCCCAACCCCATGCTTCTGGCTTTCTTGAATGCCTACAAACAGAGTTCAACCTTTATTATCTCGTGAAACTTATATGATAGTCATTGAACATCTAAAGAAGCATTTTCTGATTGACACGTGTTTTGGCACAGGTATGTGTGTGTGGGAGGAGTAAATCATGGCCATCTATATATGAATGCTACAAATTTAAACTTGAAGTCATGTGATTTTTAAAGTGGTCATGAGACCATTGAATAACTTTCAACAAATATAAAAATATCCTCTCACAGTCTCACTATTATATACATGCGCACACGCAGAAAAATAGTATTACCTCATTTGCTGCAGCTGCGACAGGCATTGGTACAGCATTTTCATCTCCAAGGGCAAGAGCCAGTCTCATGTCCTTCTGCTGATGTTTCAGTGGAAAAGCAGGGGCGTAACTGTTCTTAAGCATTGTCGGTCCTTTCAATTTAAACATGCCGTTACTTATGGCCCCAAGATCCTTCAAAAAAATATCACAGATATTCTCAGAATGTTAATAAAAGGCATTAACAAGAATCCTCCTCATCACAGTAACTTACCAGCACGTCAAGAAGTGTGCTAGGGTTCAAGCCACTTCTTTCAGCAAGTGTCAGTCCCTCAGAGAAAGCATTCATCATACTGTAACAGAGACATAAGAGAATAACTAATGTAAAGAACAAGACAGAAGATAAGGACATGCAATCTGGCTAGCAACCAAATAAGGAATGCTGATATGCAATCTGAATGAATTTGGGCTTGTTTAGATCGACTAATCTGAACTTATCTGCTTGGTTAAACACTTATGAGATTGTTTGAGAGAGCTTATGGAAACAAAATATGACATGTCTGTAACATGTTTTCATATTTTCGTAAGCTCTACATGATAGCTTATGAAAACAACTTATAGCTTATATGAAAATAGTTTGACTTATTTTATCTGTTGTTGTAGAAATAACTTATACATGATAAGTGTGTATGCTAAGCGCTTAATTAAGCTATTTATCCAAACATGACATTTTTCTTGTTTTTTGATTCATACAATGCTCTAGATTGAAGTTGCAAGTTATCCACCTTCCCACTACCAAATTAAGAATAGAAGGAAAAAATAGGGACGAAAAGTACCTTCCCATTACCATGTTAACAACAAGTTTCATTTTTGCTCCATTTCCAACCTCACCCAGAAAGAAAGATTTCTTTCCGAGTACATCAAATGCTGGAAGTGCTTCATCATAGAATGCCTATATATCAAACGAATCCACCAGTGAATTTAATATATAAGGCGATAAAATGCATGCTTGTAGTTTTTCATATGCTTTGAGAGTAGATTTATTGTACAGGATGGATAAATCATGTACAGTAATCAGGATCCATGTAGTCTTTGTATTCATTACAGTTTAGTCTATTTGGTTAATCTTCAGTGCTTAATTTAAACCGTTCGATTAAAGGCTAATGAGAGGCAACCTCCATCTGTGCAATCCAAATGGACCTATTGCCAACCTATTATGGCAATGTTTACAAAACAAGCTTAATTAAGCCTTTATCATATGAGAGCTTATAGCAAGTATAACACTTCAAATGCCAGCAAAATGATTATTAAATTTCTTCGTCTCTTCCATATAAAAGGGAACGGCGGATAGTTTTTCAATATCTCCTACTATAACCGTATAAAACTATAAATACAATTACAAGGCATAGACTTACAAGGCAAGAGAATAAATAACAACAAAAAAAAAAAAAAAAAAAAAGCATTTTCTTGCAGATTTTAAATTGTGAGACCACTTGTGTTGTTCCATTTCTCTCTCATAAACTAAGTTGTTACAGTAACAGGAAGAGAATTAAACCAATTTAAACAAGGTTGACAATGTAACTGTATATTCTTACATACATTAAAAAATTATATGGTGTTAAAATGTAATCGAAAAGCTGGCATTAAACATAAAAGAATTAGTATAGTCAGTGCACCTTACACATTCTTTCAACATACTTCACTCCTCTTCTTCAACATCCTTTTCTAACTTTATTTTCAAAATAGCTTTATGCTCACAGTTGCCTTTTCAATAATGCAATCTAAAATGGACTGGCAAGACTCTATCATGAAAATTTTGAGCTATCTGATAGCTAATCTGAATAGTAATTGTAAATTGATGCTTTCAAACTGTAAAGATTTTAATTCCACATTTATTGTCATCTCATTACATTTCATACCTCTATATATTACTCAAATATCTTCAAGTAGATTCCAGTGTATTTTCTTTTGGGAACTTAAAGTAATACTTCATATAGTTTTGGCTTGTTCAAAAAAAAAATACTTCAGATAGAAGGTGATAATAAAACACACAGTTCGAAAGGCTTGAGGAAACATAACACATAATGAGAGAAAACGTTTCTGAATAGTTTCAATTCTCCAAACGGCTAAAAGCACAGCAGAGCAGGATGGAAGCAAGATGACATAAAATTAATCAACAAATTGTATATTTAAAAATACCTTGTCTCCGGCAGCAAGTATAACTAGTTGGCCATCTTCTGCAGGCTTCTTGCTACCCGAAACAGGAGCTTCAAGGAAGTCACCACCTTTTGCTTTGATTGCCTTTAGAAAGAAGGCAGATCTTTCAGTTGCAATTTATATCAAAGGTTTTTTTTCCAATTCCATTTTCTATTATCATGTAAAATGCAAACTACCAGGATATACTTATAGCATTGATATATAGTTACTACTTACTACAGTCTACCATTGATTCATACATACAGAACTTCGTCAAATAAAAGTAGTGGATATACACTTTTATCTTCTTCTTTTGAAACAGCATAGTATACTCAAACATTCTACGGCAAGAATCTATGAATAATGTACATAGTCTTTAAATTCTCGCATATAAAATTAGGAAAGCTTAACTTCATACTTAAGTATTCGTCATCCAAACATAATCTCCAGTACTATAGACTTCTCAACAAACTAAACATCCCTAAAAAAAGAAACTTTCAATGGCCAAATTCAAATCAATGACTGCAATCAATCACATATTTATAATTAGACAAAAACCAAAATGCTTACTTCGATGCTTAATAGTTAATACTAAAACTTAAGAGTCTTGATCATGTCAATTACATGCTAAAGTCATTTTATTCATATTACAATCTAGGAAAAAGAGAAATGGATTTTGGCAACATTTTTCAGCTACGAAAATACACATGAGCAACAGCAGAGTATAGCAACCTCAGATATCTTGATAGATGTCTCAGCATCAACTGTTGACATATCAATATAACCTTTTCCATTAATTTGCTCAAGAACCCCATCCTTATCAAACACAACCTAAAAAATTCAACACGAAACGGAATTTAAGTACGAGAAAACAAATATGCGTCACATCAAAGACAAATTTCGCAGGCACTGACCGCCAAAGCAGCTGCAGGATCAGATAACATTGCAATTGTATACTTGCATTTCTTGACTACAGCTGCAGGTGTTTCTCCAACTGAAGCACCATGTTCCACCAGTTCATCACACTATAATCAGATGTCACAACAAAACTGAGTCACTACAACAAGCTATGTTTCAAAATCACAAGTAATTCTATAAAGAAATAAGCCAATACAAAACTTACTTAAGCAGTTATGGCATAATCAGTTATGATATAAGTGCTTATGTATAAGCTATTTCTAAAATGAAATGAATAACAGAAACAGAAAGTGCGTTAGGTTATGTACCTTAGAGAGGGTTCTGTTCCAAACAGTGACCTTGAAGCCATGGCGTAGAAGGTTAATTGACATGGCTTTGCCCATTATTCCCAAGCCCAGAAATCCAATCTCCATTTTTGCAAGTAATTCACTGTTCAATCACTCACTCACTATTTTCTTCTTCTTCTCGATAAAGACCCTTCCTTTATAATCATCAATCAATATATCAGAACCATTAATGGATGATTATAAATCTCTTATTTTCAAAAAAAAAATTAAAATAATAAAATAAAACGTATATTTCTTTTCGTTATGATTGGTTCACTATGAAAATGGAAAATTTTAAGCACGTTTCATTTTTAATATTGATTATTTATTATTCAATATAAGAATTTTAAAGACAAAAAGAAAATCCAAATATTTTAATGGATTAACTGACTTAATTAAAGAGCTAAATTGTCACTTTTAAAAATATAGGGACCAACTTGCATCTCAAAAATAAAAATAAGTTAAAGTATAAAAATGTAGTATTTAACCGTTTAAACTCATTTTCATGTTGTTCCATAAATCCTAACTCAATTGGTAAAAATGCTGAAATTGTTAGATCGGACGTCATGACTGGGGTTCGGACCCCGACACCTCCACTTTGTAACTCAGTTCCATGTTTTTTCTTCTTAAAATTAAAAGAAAGGTTTTTATTGTGAAGTTTACCAGATGAACGTGTATTTCTTTTATCCACATTACCTTTCTTTTAAACAAGTTCCATATTCTCTTCCTTACTTTTATAAAGGTCTTCAATGTGGTGATTGGATCGTCCGTCAACACGGAAGCGGGGTCCATATACATCAACTCCGTAACAAATGAAAACAAGCTAAACAGCCCATTCAAGCCCCACACTCCAAGTCAAACATAGTGAATGGAAAATCCAAATTAACGTATGAATCCTCTGCCAACACAGAACCAATCTAAGATCCATCAACTCTTGCAAACAACAACAAGTGATAACCGCCCTTTCGAGCCAAATAGTACATTGAACCAGCTCCATTAGCAAGCTAAAACTTAAACCTTCATAACTATAACCAGTTCGAATTCAATCATAAAGATTGAGACGGATAAAATCAGCAACTCCATTAGCAAGCTGAAACTTAGCCATTCAAAGTCATATGATGGCCCAAAATTGGATTTTTATTATTTCAACACAACTTTATTATTTTTCTGTTTTTGTTTCAGTTTGTTATTTTCTTCCCATTAGAGTTTGTTATTTCTCTAGTATTTAAACTAAACTTTCGAAGCCTAAAGGACAGTTTTCATTCAATAAAATTATCGAGAACTTTCTTCAACTGTAGTGGATTCCGGAAACCTATTTTTGACAGGTTTGTCGCTTGCAACTTGTTTATTTATCTTTTAGGTTTAGAGCCCTCTAATACATCTTTTAGGTTTAACTTGTTTATTTTTGACATGCTATTTGCTTACATTTTAGGACAAAAAAATGAGTTTTTTTTGCTTATATTATAGGACCGAGGAAGTACATTATAAAGATATAGAATCACTTTGTTAAGCGATGATAATGCACACTTATATAGATCTTTCTAGAATACTTTAATAGTTAGTAAAATAAACTAAAACAACATTGGGCTTTCTAGCCCTCTTTGTGATAAACAAAAAAAAAAAAAAACTAATACTAAATTT
>Ga0228711_1009457_pt1 | contig 13221 bp, 5 predicted proteins | sample MedpolnodulmetaG_2_FD_177996 | JGI IMG/M metagenome (GOLD analysis project Ga0228711, IMG submission 177996) | Root nodule microbial communities from Medicago polymorpha collected in Santa Monica, California, United States - brown nodules | ecosystem: Host-associated > Plants > Roots > Nodule...
ATAAAAAAAAAAAAAAAAGTCAAACTGTTTTTATAACAGCTATCAGCTGCTTTCATAAGCTATCATGGAGAGCTTAGAGAAATATGCTGAAAACAACTTATGATATCATAGGTTGTTTCCATAACTTCTCCCAAACAGTCTCACAAGTGCTTATGTCAGTTGATAAACTCAAATAAGAGAATCCAAACAGTTCTGAATCTGAAATAGTGAATAGAAAACAAAAATACCTGTTTTTTTCTTTGAAAATCTTCAATGAATTCTTTGGCCATAGTAGCAGCAACCACAACAAGAAGAGGAATAACATTGCTAACAGCAGAATAAGGAGCAATAGGGAAGAAAGACAAAATTGCAACAACTAAGAAGTAAAAGTTGGCAACCCTTCTGAATTGTTCAAACAAAGACTTAGGTAGAAAAGTAGCAACTGTATACTTAGTAGTTCTAACATAATTATCACCATATGTATAAAGACTAGACATAGCACGTTCTGCATCATTGCAATAAACTTTCCTTGAAAATCCAGGTCCTCCTATTAGTGAATGTTCATCTTGTTTCATTGATGCTTTACCACATGAAAATGCATGGATCTTACTAAAGTGATGCCTCCTTCTTCTTCCACCAGTCATATCTTCAAAATTCAACCAAATCTAAAAGGTTTGGACAAAACTTGCTCACAATGAAAGTGCTGAGATTGAAGCAAACCAATGAAATGGTAAGGAATAAGAATAATAAGAACAAATAAAAAAAAAACCAACCAACTAAAAACTAACTTTTGCTTTATACAAACAACAAAAGAATTGTGTTTTGTTTCAGTTTTCTTAGCTGTACAAGAATGATGTTTGTAGAGTCTTGAATAAAAAGATTGATTTTCTCTTGTAAAGATGAAAGATATGTGCTTATAAATGAAAGTGAGTTTGAAAAATGAAACAAGAAACAAGGCAACTTAAGACTTGTTAATATTTGATTGAGTTACAGGTTGAAAAAATATTATGCCATCCCAGTTTGACCAATATGGTGGCTACCAATATTAGACTTTTCAACATGGAAATGGAACTTTCTCTCTCTTTTTCTTTGTTCATGACTTGGTTGAGAATGCACCATATTTCAACAAAGTAATTGCATTATTTTTTATATATAAAGTTCAACAAACTAGTAATATTTTTATGATATGATTGGTCATTGATGACATTTTTTCTTTTTTTTTTGATAAAAATGACATTTTGTTTTCTTTTGAAATGAATATGCAACACATCCATTCATTTGTAAGAATGTGTCAATTCAATGTTTGTTTTGATCAATTATTGATCCTTGATTTATTTATGCTTAAAAGAAAGAAAATATTAACTTATCATTTGGTTCGAAAATGTATTTATTTAATACCAGGTTCTTTCAAAAATTAAATAAAGACTTATAGACAATTTGTTAAAATAATTATTTCAAAAATATTTTTCCTAGTAATAAAAGATTTTTTTTGGTAATGTAAAAAAAAGTTTTTTAGTCAAAAAAAATTAAATGAAAGCTGCGCTTTCTATGAGCTGTCTGCTTCCTTGCTTGTCTCGAAATTTATTGATGACTATTAGTATAAACAACGTTAAATTGCCACATGTGAGATAAATATATGTCTAAATAATTCAAGGCTTCTAGAAAGCAAGAAATGATTGATATTTTTCCATCTTTTTATAATAAGACATGATTTAAATTGAATAGTAGTTAGATTTGGAATAAGATGTTTGAAGAATAAAGCTTTTTATGGACAAAGTTTTTATGGGCAAGGTTTCAAGAATAAACTTAATTGACAATCGAAATTTATTTGATTTTAAAATTGATTTATTTTAGATATGCATTGATGGAAATATAGTTCACTTATCTACAATTATTTTACTAAGTGTTTGATTGGATTGGTGTCTGACTAAGGTTCAATTTGCAAAGGGTGAACAATTTAATTAAGTGGACACCATCGTGTACATCAGTTACTAGATCAAATCACGACTCTCTAATAACAATCAGACAATAATATGTGAATTATCTTGGATTGATAGCAAGAGATTAACTATGTTAGACTCCATCTTCTATTATATGTTATATATGTAAAAGATCTCTAACCCTTAAAGAAATAGACACTCTCTACTTTGGTTAAACTTTTAGACTCTCATAAAACTTTCACAAGCCTGAGTGTTGGAGTCCTTGTATGTGCACCACCTCATAAGAAGAAGAAGTCATTCTCCATTACATCCAATCAAATTCGATCGTCGTCTTCAAGTTCACTCATGATCACTATGCTTAATAAGTCACTGAATCACAACATTAAAATTGTATATGATGTGTACTTGTGTAGGATGATAGTGAGTATCGCTTAGGGTAGGACCCTACAATATTTGCTTTTGTGTGTGTAGCTTAAGAAGAAGAAAAAAAAAGAATGCTTCTGATCCGTACTTGGATGGGCAAAAACTTCAATACTCATACATTCATACTCTCTTTTTTTTCCGATGGTGTCTGGGATTCAAACCTCAGACCTTACATGTATTATGTCTTACCAACTGAGTTAAGTTCACGTGGACGTACAATCCTACTCTCTAAATACATTAGTACATGTACCCAAATTATTATTATTTTTATTTAACGGATACATGTACCAGAACTTGATACTCACTTCAGTTATAATAAATCAATAACAAAATATCACTGTAACTAAAATAAAAAATCGATCACCCAAAGATTTTTAAAATTAAATCATAAGCCATTATAAACCGAGTTAGTTAGCTAATACATCATTCGAAACATATAAACTGAGTAAATTTATCGAAATAAAAAAAATTACAAGAATGAATTCATAAGTTTACAACTAGCAAGTGATATTCTTACTTAAGTGTGATTATAAAATCATATCTGACAACACAAATGTTACGTTCTTTTACTCTCATCGAAATTGGAATCTCTAAGAAAAATCATGGGTAAATATTGTAACACAATCTACCCAAAGATATTTAAAAGCATAATTTAATAATATATATATATATAAAGTAGAATTTGTTTATTTATTTTATACATGTATTTAATAATGTGTTGTCACGTCAATTAATGAATGTGAAAATACATAAATTGTTATGTTTATTAATTGATGTGGCAGATGTATGTGTAGAATAATTTTTTTTTTGAAAAAAGGTGTAGAATAATTATACACTAACGTATTATATTACAGCAAACTCACATAGTAAACATACTTACCTTTGTTAATTTTGTTCTCAATTCTTAATGGCAAATATGGATTATACACTTCTTTTCTAGTTTTAGTCTTTAGATTTTTAAAATATTGTTTTTTCTCCGCTCTTTTTTCTCCTCTGTTTTTTTTTTCTTCTCTTATGTTGTCATTTGATATTTTTTGTGAATAAATTGTCATTTGGTATCTTTCAACGTACGTACGGTATATGAGATATCCATTAATTTACTTTTACGAAGATGAAGATTAGTTTCAAAGTCCAACATAGTGAGGTAGTGACATACCTAACTAAATGGAAGGGAGAAGGAGAAAAAAATTAAATTTATTTTTCTTGGTGACGGATGCTAAAAAATTATTAAAGAAAATGATTGATCAACTTGGTAAGATGCTGAGAGAGAAGAAGAAAATATAAATCTATAGATAACAAAAGTCTAAGATGTGATGCTGGCTGCGATCAAGTAGTTTAAGGTTGCGTGGGGGATGGGTCAAAGAGCCTCTTTCACATGCTCTTATTATTATTCAAATTAACAACGATGGCTAATTAAATTAAAAATAAATAAGCACCGTTATGTTGGTCCTCCTCTAAAAAAAAAACATTATGTTGGTCCTATTGAAAATGAGCTTAAATTTCTTAGTCGAAGTTTTAGGATTTACTGCCGTAGACAGAAAAATATAAGTGTAATAATGGGGATATATGAGTTTACCCCACGAAAGAGGAGCTAAGATTTAAAGTTCAAACAAGTTCTCAATTTCATTAATTATCATCATTCATTAAGAATGTTAGTGGTCAAATCTTTATACAGTACTATTTATAACCAAAAAAAAACTACAAATCTTCTAGATAACTTAGTTGGATGGCATTTTCTAAATGCAAACAATGTTTGTTTTTTCAATGAAACAAATGGGATGGCTCTGAGGGTATGCTGAAGATGCGGTCACACATGACCCGATTTTAAGGGTGCCAAATTTTCACCTTAGCATTTATGTGTTTGCGGATAGGCATGGCAATGGGGCGATGGGATGGGTCACACACGAACGAAAATGAAAAATTCAATTTTATCCTCGTTTCTATTGGGTTTGGGTATCTCTGCCTCATTTTCATTCCTGCAATGAATAATTTTTTTTAATTAAAAAAAAAACTAACATATAGGAAAATGTTGTAATGCATTATCAAGTAATATGTTCACTTTAACATTTTGTTGACCCAGGATGTGAGATGAAGGAGATTGATGGCTATGAATATGATGAAAGAGAAGAGAGCGAACCCGAGTGACTACTGTATGATAGATACACTATGATTGCGTGAATAAATGGTTTAGAGTTTGAGTTTCTATTTTTATATAAAAAGGAGTAATAGAGTTGTAATAAGTTAAATTTTTTTACATTCAAGACGAATTTGGGTATGGGTTTAAGGTGGGTACCAATATCCTTGTTACACGTATTATACTAGTGTTTTGAAAACATGGAAAACTCAAACTCAGTCAAAGCGGGGAAGATCTTTCAAGTCGGGGTTCGTTCTGATGGATAATTGTGGGTACGGGTTTTGTTGTCATGTCTATATGCGAGTATATAAACAAATTATATGGTTTCAAGTTGGTTTTCTCACTTTCAATTGTACCCTTAAACAAATTTACTTATAAGAATGGTGATTTGTTGGTGTCTTTCAAAAAGATAAGAATTGATATTATATTTATTTTGTTATTTGCCTCATTGGAAAAACAAGTACAATTTTTTAAAATATGAAAGTGTAAAATACTTACCCCTATAATTTTAATAAAAATCAATGTAATTTTATTCAAAATTTCATAAAAGCTAATGTTCGTAATTTATATGCATTAACGCAATAAAAAAATCGGACACACGGACACAAAGCATCCCAAAACGTTATTCTATATAAAAAAAAAAGTCTTGTTAACGAGTATCATCGGAGCACTCTTTAAGTATGCTAAATAAAGTAATTATTCTTTTAAAATTTAAAAGTTTTCAATTTCCAATGCACTGATTACACAAATTTTTATTAAAAAAATTACTATTTAAAGTCTTTAACCAGTGTCACGGGACACTGGTTAACATTTTGATCAAATTCATTATATTTGGTACTTAACACTCAAAAAAAATCCCATAGACATGCCGGAAACACACTTATGGGTCATTCATTCGAGACCTTACCGAGATTTTTTTTTTGTCATCAATAGAAAAACAAACAAAAATAGGAATTCAAGATCCTACTTCTTTCAAACCCTATAGCATTATGATAACAAAATAATACTTCGAAGGGCCAATGACATGGAAAAGATTTATTTATTTTTCTTTATCAGAAAAATTATTTAGTAAATAATCTTTAAACCATTTGATTTCATTTTCATGGAAGAAGGAAGAAATGAAATTCCCTCAAAAAGAAAACGAAGAAATTAAATACTAAGCTGACGTAAGCCGTGACTTCTTCACTAATTTCTTGCCTCGCACGTCAGAGCATCTACGTGTATGGTAATCCAATCTATTTTCTGTACACATTCTTTGATTCTTTAATTTACACAAAATTCTCGTCAAAATGGATTAAGACGATTTTTTTTTGGGTTAATAGTGTTTTACTCCCTGTAATATATGTCATTTCTGGTTTTATCCTCTGTAAAATATTTTTTTTGGATTTCGTCCTTGTAATTTGAAGATTTTTGGTTTTGGACCTTCATGAATTTTGACTGTACAAAATTGAAGATATGAAAGGGGATAAACCTAAATTTGCTCAAATTAACAAGGGGGTAAACCGAAATTTTCTCAAATTACAAGGAGGGTAAACCTAAATTTGCTCAAATTACAGGGGGTGAAATTTTTCATGAAGGTCCAAAACCAAAAAATCTTCAAATTACAAGGATGAAATTCAAAAAAAATATTTTACAGGGGAAAAAACCGAAAATGACTTATATTACAGGGGGTAAAGCACTATTAACCCTTTTTTTTATCAGAGTTATTACAAGAACCCCATGGATTTTGTAACAAATCTTAGACAAAACTTATTTTATCTTTTTATTTATTTATTTTATATCTCTTAAACCTTACAAAATTCCAATTGCAAGTATTTTATAAACATGACACAATTAAACTGCTGCTACACAAGCTTTCCAAAATCAATATTACAAAAGATAAAAACAATAAGAATAACATCAGAAAATTACAAGATAATAGGAATAAAATAAATAGTTAAAATAAAAATGAAGATATTAAATTATTATTTTACAAGACAATAGAAATTTTAGAAAATCTTGATCACATATTCTTGATAAAAATGATTAAAATTAAATTATTAATTTGGTAAAAACTAAATCATAGACACGCTAAAGGGTTTAAATAATACCTATGGTTTTAAAATTTTAAACTTCAAATGCCTATGATTTGAGCTAAGGGTTTAAATATTTAATGAGTTAAAAGATCTAGGTTTAAATCCCGACTAAAGTTTAAAATAATACCAATGTTACTTCAAATGATTTGAACTAAAGGTTTAAATATTTAATGAGTTAAAAGATCTAGGTTTAAATCCCGACTAAAATAAAATAAAACAAGATGATTGATATTTTCTTTTTAGCAAAAGAAAAATGATAGATGGTTGAAAATAACTCTCAGTGTAATGAATGAAACTATAAGTTATTCTATTATTATTTTTTTGACAGAATAAGTTATTCTATTATGTTCCTAAAATAAATAAAAAGTTATTCTATTATGTACGATCCCTTGTTAAAATTTTGCGAAAGAATTCTATTTTAAATAATTTTGACGGTCCTTCCTAGGACCCTTATATGTTCCTTTCCCAAAAACGTTTTAGTATGTTTTAGCAATGCTTTGAAATTTAAGAGAAAACACCAAGTCAAATATCAAATGCCGTCTCCGCTCCATGACTTGGTCCTTACGACAATACTACTACATTGCATGATTTTAGTGTCACTTTATACAACATTGTATGTAATTTTTTATAATAAGAATTTAAAATAATAGTTAGATGGAGTAAAAGTAAAAATAAATAAATTATTTAGTACTAAAAATATATTTACCCAAAGAAATAAGTATATGTCCTCTCCAAAATAAAAATTAATATATGAGTAGGGTAGGGATGATGTCTTTTTTTTTTATGGTACAAAGGTATCATGTCGTTATTAATTAGATCCATTTGACGCGGAAAGAGATACTATTTATTTGATTTTGACTATTTCATGCATAGAGGAGCCTATGCTTCCAAGGCTCACTTATTCTTTGTTAGTTTCGTTATTTTGTAGTGCTGTGCTATTATCGATATGAGATTTTTCTCTTCATTTGAAGGTTAGTTTAGTTGGTTTTTTTAAATTGGTAGAATATTTTATAGATATTAGCACTTAGAAGGATTTTTTTATCTCTCGCAGTCAGGGTATATAACATGCATACCTTTATGTGTATTTTAAGATACGTGAATGAATCATATACTAAATTAACTAGTAAATGTAAAAAATTCACAGATCAACTAACTAAAAAAAATTAGACGCCGTTTGTAAAAAGTCTTGACAAATTAGAACTGGCCACATGAGCAAAATTATGGCTTATATGCTTGGGTTTCTTAATAGTTAACACTGTGTTTGGTACCAACCAAAACGAAAGGAATGACACAAAAAATATTTCCTTCCAGATTGAGAAGAAAAATGGAGGGAGACAATGAATTTGTTTCAATTAGGTTCTGATACATAAAATTTGCTGTACTTTTTATTGAGCCTCAATATCATGCAGCTATATACGTTTTTTTAATCCAAGTTGATAAGTCTTTTTATTAAAAAATACTATTTAGACTCCTTTTTTTGTGCACCCTTGACCGTACCTTTAAACTACATCGTTTAATAGTTTTAAATTTGGACGATAGCACTCTCTCATTAAATTACTTGTTATTTTTCTGTACTTTTGATGGTCAAATCTTTGAATTTTCAAGGCATAACCGTGTATTTCGAAAGTATTTCAAAGGTAAGACCATGTTAAAATGTTTCAAAGGCCAAACCTTCAACAATTAAATACTAAGTATTTCAAATGTACGTGTTAGTATTAATTGAAAATGAAATGAAAGTTGGTCATATTCCAATAATGTCCAAAAGCCGTTGGAATACTTAATAGTTATTAGAACCTCACATTCCAAAAATGAAGTCCGAGATAATTAGAAATATTGGTCAAGTTCCATTTCACGTGTTATGGTATATACTATATAGATAGATAGATTGGGATGGCTATTCAATGCCAATACTTATTAGGATGCTCGTATTCATATACCTGATTTTTGTACACATGACTGGTCTTTATGAACCTTCTAGATGTCATTGTCAATGTCACATACCCTCAAAAAGAACACACGGATGAAATTTGTGCAGCTTTGGTGTATTAAAGATTCTGAAAATGCAGCGAACGGGTTATTGATTTCACAGGGATCTTGATTCTCTTAAGTGCGGTTTAACACATTTACCGCAACCGTGGATCCAGGGTCATCCGATCAAAAAACGACGACTCATTTTGATCATATATTTTAAGTCAAATTGCACAATTACAATGCGAGTTGTTAGACACTTGAACTTTATTCTATTTTATTTTTAAGGAAGGATTGTTAGACTTTAATTTGATGGTCAACAATCCACAATCGCATTATGAGTTATGTGATTACCTGTGACAAATCCGAAATTTTTTAGTAATGTAGACAACAAATACATCTTTTCTAAACCAGACAATACATATATTTGTGTGTGTCTATACATACACACATACATATATCATTTTTTAAAGCATAAATCTATATTATTTTTTATTTTTTATGGTTTTTCATATTTTAAAAACATTGAATGGTTTTTTCATTTTGGATGTCAATAAAAGCATCTTTCTCACTTAGACAAAAAAAATACCACTCAAACTATAAGTAACCAATCAATCATTCATATCACATATGATTTCACATTCAATCCTTCGTAATACTCAATAGAAAGCTCCTTTAATTGTTACTCACATTCAAATTATAATGTAGGGAGATGAAAATGCCTCACATAAATAGGGGTAGAGTTCCTCACCAAAAAAAAAAAATTGGTAAAGTTACAAAATCATTTATTTGTAACAAACCAAAATCAATTACTTATCTTCAACTATTTATGTTATAGTGGAAGACGAATGAATGAATTTAATTGATGCGAATTTAACATGAGTCCCTCCTCACACTTTGTTGACGAATAAATAAGAATTTATAGCCTCAGACCCTCTTTTCTACCAAAAAAAAAAAGAATTTATCTCATTTTAATTTTATAACATTACAATTACAGCTATGACTAAAACAAATTGTCGTAAGAAAATTATTTAAACAATTAATTTCAGTCGTGCAAAATAAGTGTACTTTAAAAACTATGAACTATTCCATCTCCAAATATTTCGTATATGTTCTATAATTTATCGGTTTCTCTTTATTAGTCTAGGCCACATATTAAAAAAATGTGCATAGTTAAAAAAAAAAAATATATATATATATATATTAACCATCCGGGTTATAGGGAAAATGGGTTATAATAAGTAAAGTCTGGTCAAAAATTGTTGGCTTTATTATACTTTTGGTCCTCGCATTTTGACCAGCTCGCGAAAATGGTCCTGCCTCTTTCAAATCGAACAAAACCGTCTCTAAACTATCATATTTTTGCAATTTTAGTCCTACCTCCTTTTTTCAACTCCAGAACCGCAAAGAAATGACAGTTTTAAACCTACCCCCTATGCTCAACCATGGAATAAACAAGGAATAAAACATGTGGGTACAATAAATCTACTTTATTCATCACACTAACAAAAAAAACTCTAATTTGAAACATATCTTAGAAATTAGGGTTTTTTTGGTTAGTGTGCTGAATAAAGTGGATTCCTTGTACCCACATGTTTTATTCCTTGTTTATTTCATGGTTGAGCATAGGAGGTAGGTCTAAAACTGTCATTTCTTTGCGTTTCTGGAGTTGAAAATAGGAGGTAGGACTAAAACTACAAAAATATGATAGTTTAGGGACGGTTTTGTTCGATTTGAAAGAGGCAGGACCATTTTTGTGAGCTGATCAAAATGCGAGGACCAAAAGTGTAATTAAGGCAAAATTGTTTCGACCTTATATCAAATTTGAATTCTCTCCAACAAACCGTTCTAGGGGATCATTTGATTGTGGATAGTTGAATATCAATACTCATACACAACGGTTTTAAATATAAGAAATATAACTATTTTCACTATTTGTTAAATAAAAACTATTTTCACTATATTTAACAATGTCATTTTCCTTGTAAAAAAAACAATGTCATTTTCAAATAGTTCTCGATATAATATTTATTTTTTAACGACTGTTTTAGTCTTAATATAACAAATTTTACACCCGACACTTTCGAGAATTTTTTTTTTAGATTAAGTAAACTAATTGCAGTTAACTTAATTTCCTAGTAAATGTAAAATTAATTACTTTTACTTTTTTCTTTTTTAGAACTTTGTCAAGACACTGAATTGATCAATAAATCAAGACATAAAATGTATACTAGAAAGTACTGTATAAACTACCATTATTAACAGCATCGTCTAAATATCTACATTGGTAAGGTGTGCTAATCTTTTCCAAGTCACAAAATTTGCTAACCTCGCAAGAAGCCTCAAGTTTGAAGTGAAAAGAGGTCCCAGAATCACAGGTAATGTTATAAAATAATAGGTGACATTAATGATTGTTAATTTGGGGCTGTGCCACTTCACAATCCTCTGGCAAGGTGTTGAACCCCTTCAATTATGCACTGCGTTGACTAGGATAATTCGACGTCTAATCTATCACTATACTCTTAAGGTATCCCGTTTAGATTTATCCCAGTTTCATAATGACCAAAAAAGGATATCCCCATTATATTTATCACATACATTGCTATTCAGGTTCCTGAGGAGAAAGGTCTAAGTTCCCCTAGTATTTTTTTTGGGCATAGAACTCCCTGATCATGTCTAAGACCATTATCGTGTAACCATTCCATTTCCCTACAATTATTAAGGATTGGGTAGGGAAATTGAATTAAACAGCATTCCTTCAAAGCGGTGAATCACAAAACCCAGTTACAATAGGAGGCTTGAGTTTAGCTCAGAGCAAACGAAATGCATAAGCTGCACCTCAGCATCACAACCCCAAAACACACAACATATTCCAGTACAGCAACTATACTCCAGCAAAACTCAAAAGTTATTGAGAGTAAAGGAAATGGGTACCTCACTCATTCCCTTCGTCTTTTCTCTTTTCTGGAATATGCATCGTCCCTATCCATGCTATAATGGGAGGATCTACTTGGAGAGTCATGTTTTCTGTGTTTTTTATGTTTTGAGTGTTTCTTACTTCCACTGCTTTTTTCTCGAGAAGACTTTTCCCGTCTCCCTTTTGACCTTGAACTGCGTCGATCTTTTTCATCATCACTGGATGAATCACTTCCTACATCACGCCTCCTGTGTCGATGATGCCTAGAGCGTTTTCTGCTCCTTTCCTCTTCTGACGATGAACTGCTTCTATAATCTAGGCGGTGTGTTGATGGGGATTTAGTTTTCCAGTGCTCGTCATATTTTTCTCTATTTAACTTACTAGACCGCTTTCTGCTCCTTTCCTCCTCTGAACTGCTGCTATAATCTTGGTTTCTGACTAAAGGTGATTTAACTTTCCTATCATCTTCACACTTCTCCCCATTAGACTTCCTTGATTTCGTATCGGAGATACTAGTTCCCTTGGTTCTGATGCTATGACTATCGAGCATATTTCCATAACTGTTGTCGCCTCTTGAGGGACCAGCCTCATGGGCATTGTACTGATCCTGTGGCAAATCATGTTTCAATGACACCACACTATTGTTTTCACCGTTCATGAATTCAGGTTTTGCATACTCATTAACATTTTCTTTCAGGGGAGCATCTTTGCCTGACTTTTGGGTAGGGTAAGGTGTATCGGGAGGAACCTCAATCCCTAGTTCCTTGCCCAAAGATTCCAGAAAGTCACCAGCAATCAAACGGCTCAATGCTGTGTTAGCTACTTCAGCTTTCTTTTCTTGATTCTCTACTTTTACAATATTATTGTCTTCCCCTTCATCGTCTGAATCATCAGAGAAAATAGCCTGCAAAAACGAACTTTTTATGGGTACCAGTGGCTTGGGAGTGAAATATCATATACGATATGCATTAGATAAATGAGCATAAGAATTCATGTTTACAAGTTCGGACACATGCTCAGTTCTGAGAATCAAACAAAAATGTAGTGTCATCAAAAGCTACCCCAAGTTTTTATGTTCACCAACAAACAAGGCATCACAAACATTCTCTTTTTAAAATAAAATAGATAAATAATAATAAAATAAAACAAAAAACCTCATCACAAAAAATTAATGCAATAAGATTTAGCAAGGACTAAAGAAAGAAATGGTTTCACATGGAAGTATTAACCATAAGAGGGCGATCATAGAGGATTAGAAATTGGTTGTTACCTTGTATAGGTCAACTGGCCTTTCAATATTTTCAACTTCCACTTCCTCTTCAGTTTCATTTTCAGCTATACTTTTATTTAAGCCTTTATTAGCAGATTGTTGCAAGGTTGAGATATCTTTCTTTGCAGTCACGGGCTCTTCCACTTTACCCTTCACTGAATCTGATGTAAAAATCAATGAATCCATCTTACTCCTAATCCGTGGAGCAGGTGTAGGCTATATAGAGCAAAAAATTGTTAAAATACTGAGCATAAAGAGTATAAGAACAAAAATATAATATAGCAAGCTACTTGAAGTACCTTTCCCATGTAAGGATCAACAAGATCGAAGCGCTTGCAGAGAAGAGGTGAAGGACGCCATTGAAACTCCTCCCTCTTTGGGTACATTTTTTTCTCCTTAAAATCTACAGCTGACTGGTCTTTTGTTGGCTGTTTGCACAGAACACATCAAATAACTTAGGCCAAAGATACAAGGAAAGAAAGAAGGAAAGAAAAAAAAAAAAAAAAAAAAAAAAA
>Ga0228711_1009459_pt1 | contig 13219 bp, 5 predicted proteins | sample MedpolnodulmetaG_2_FD_177996 | JGI IMG/M metagenome (GOLD analysis project Ga0228711, IMG submission 177996) | Root nodule microbial communities from Medicago polymorpha collected in Santa Monica, California, United States - brown nodules | ecosystem: Host-associated > Plants > Roots > Nodule...
TAAATATTTAGATTTCCAACCTGACAGTCTAGCTTTAATACGATTTATGAGAGGATCCCAAAATGACAAGCGACGCGCATTACCACCAATAGGCATACCCAGATACACAAAAGGGATAGAGCCAACCGTACAATTCAACACCGAAGCCGCTGCAGTCAACCATGAAGGAGCAACATTTACGCCTACTAAATGGCTTTTTGTGAAATTTACTTTCAAACCGGACAATTTTTCAAAAAGGAGAAGAATAGCACGCATGGCCCAGATATTAGCCCAAGAATTAACACCCAGAATCAAAGTGTCATCCGCAAACTGAAGATGGGACACGACCGTCGAAGCACTGCTTCCCACTTGGTACCCAGTAAAGATGTTATTAGCCACCAAAGATTCCATCAAAATATTAAACCCCTCCGCAGCTAGAAGAAACAAAAAAGGGGAGAGAGGGTCCCCCTGCCTCAGGCCCCTCTCCAAAGAGAATTCGTCAGTTGGAGACCCATTTACCAAAACCGAGGCGGTGGCTGTTCCTATGCATTCTTTTATCCATTTACGCCAAAGAAGCGGAAAGCCCATTTTTGACATCACGTCAATCAAGTAATCCCAATCCACCGAATCAAATGCTTTCTCAAAATCAACCTTGAAGAGAAGTAATTCTTTTTTACAGCGGTGCGCGTCATCAACAATTTCATTCGCCACCAAAATACCATCCATAATTTGACGACCTTTTATGAAAGCAGACTGAGTGTCCGAAACAACAGAACCAATCACTGAGCGAAGTCTGCAAGCCAAAACCTTTGCTAAAATTTTACACATACTACCCACCAACGAAATCGGTCTAAAATCATTCAGATGTTGAGGGCTATCAATCTTCGGAATAAGAGCAATGAACGTACTATTGATACCTTTAGCCAATCTACCATTCCGATGAAACTCCGATATAAAGCGCATCAAATCGACTTTCAAAATGTCCCAAAAATCCTTTATAAAACCAAGATTCACTCCGTCAGGTCCCGGAGATTTGAAATTATCACATTCCCATACTGCCGCCCTCACTTCCTCAATAGAGAAGGGCTTTAAGAGAGCCGCCCCTTCCCTGCCAGACAATTTGCGGAAATTAAGCCCTTCCATGGAAGGACGATGCTCATGACGATTCTTGAAATGCAAAGAAAAATGAGAAAACACAGCATTTCGCACATTTTGGACCCCTTCAATCTGAACTCCATTCACAAAAAAGAATGGAATTGAGTTCCTCCTGTGTCTGTTTGACATGATTCCATGAAAGAACTTTGAGTTTGCATCCCCTTCACGTAACCATTGGATTCGAGATTGTTGCCATGAAATACTAGAATGAATTCGAGATAAAGAGAATAAATCTTCAGACAAACCATGAAGGTCGGCAATATCGTCACCACTTAAAGCATTTAACTCCCCTTTCAAGTCCAGCATTGCAATTTCCTCCTTCAATAATGATATTCTAGAAGGTAAATTTTGGAGATGAGTTTGATGCCATTCCTTTAGAGCCAATTTTAGAAGCTTTAATTTTTCTTTCAAGACGTAGCCTCCCCAGCCTTCTAACTGGAAGGACTGCCACCTATCACGAACAAAAATATTGTAGCCAGGAAGAGTCTCCCAACATTTCAACATGCGCAGAGGTCGAGGTCCCCAATTTTCATCATTAGAAGCAAGCACCAAAGGACAGTGATCCGATAACCCACGATACATGGCCACCTGAGAACAATTAGACCATTGTAAGCACCGATTTTCAGATAACAAAAACCGATCAATGCGGCTCATTGACCTCCCGTCCCCCCGAAACCACGTGAACATGCGGCCACGGAGAGGAAGGTCCAACAGTGTCGAGCCATCAATAAAATTATTAAAAGCGTCGCTCCATGCTGTATTAAACACACCACTAGTACCACGTCGTTCCTCCGGACATCGAACCGCGTTGAAGTCACCACAGACACAAACATTCTGGTCTGACAAAGGACCCAGTCTGTTAGATAAATTATTCCACAAAAACTGCTGACGAGAAAAATCACAAGGGGCATAAACATTGAACACGACAAAACCATGACCCGTCTTCAAAAAACAACCTGATATCACCAGCACATGATCAAACGACATAGTCGACCAAACTGTTACCTCTGATACATCCCACATAGTTACCAAGCCTCCAGATGCTCCCACTAAAGGTTGAAAGGAAAAATCAACATTTTCACCACCCCACATAGATTTGCAAACTATAGAGTCGAACGCAGACAACTTTGTTTCCTGAATACAGAGGATAAAAGGATTTTTCTCCTGCACCAAATTTCTCACCTCTCTCTTTTTTTCAAAACTCCCTAAGCCCCTAATATTTCAAGATATTATTTTCATTGATAAACACACAACTCCAAACCGCCCCCGCCCCCACTCGCAACCGCAGCAACAACCTACTCATCCTCCCCACCATCACCATGACGTTTCCTATCCGTCGCTGCTAAAACGTCAAACATATTATTTTTATCACCTTTGAACTTCAAACCAACAATTTTCCCTATTTCACACACATCATCGGCCTTGTTCTTTCCCTTCCCATGAAGCACCAACCAATTCTCCCAATCATTATTGACAGATGACTGAGAACCAACAGTACTAGAAGCATCATTAGATTTACCTTTATGCGCATTTGATACCATTTTTCCACGTTTCTTATTTCTCTGTAAAACACGTAGAACCTCTTTCCGATCCTTGTCTGGTAGTCTTGCAATACGTTTTAGACTCTGAGCACAGTGACGTAAAGAGCCCTTACCTATCTTCCTTTTTATCTTTGAAGCATTTTTAGAAGTTGGAGGAACTCTAACTTTCGACTTTGGTAATAACAGGCCTCCCGACGTAGTTGTCTTATGTCTGTGAACCCAATCCAAGCTCCACGGTACTGTTGCTGACGAACGAACACTACATGGAGGACATGATGCCGTGCGCTTAGCAATTTGCTTTTCGATCAACAAATGTTCCTTTGGTCGATTGCTTCCCACCACATTATTCGAAGGAGTAGAAAACACGGGAGGAGCAGAAGAGGAACACTCACCCTCTGTTGTTACCTTCAGCACTCCCTTGTCACTTTGCGGCTGTTGACGGACCGTAGAAATAAAATCAGATTTAGCAACATGTTGATGAGTTGTGGCAAAAGGTGATGGCTGCTGTGCATTTTGTTTACTGACTTCAAGCTCCAAATCCTCCGTCAAGTGGTGCACTAGTGCATCTACCTCGCCACTCCTGACATCTTCAGGTTGCATATCCTGACCGTCATTGTAATCGTCATCTTGTACAACTTCGTCATCAAACAAACAAGCATCTTCCCCCAAGTTCGTATCCCACTCTTCGCGAAGGAGAATGTCAAAGAGGACACCGTCTATCATGACACAGGCCTCTTTATTAATAATCTCTAAGGATGATGATGATACTAGGACCCGTGCATAATCCAAACGGTCTCTATCCAAAGTGCAGTCGTCAACAGTCAACAACCGACCGCAATCAAGAACGCATAATTTGAAAGAATCCAAGTTCCATGCATGAAGTGGTACCCCGTAAATGCGCACCCAAGCTCCTCTTTCTCGGATCACCATTTCTTTAGTCCAAGGTATAGGTTTTGAGAAGAAACTATCAAAAAACTCAGCTGCGTCAGAAAATAGTTTACCGACATCTCCGTCATCTAGAGTTTTTAAGAACACATGATTTGCACCCAAAGGAATAAGAGCAAGATTAGCAAAACCCGCATCGAAAATCCGCCGCTGCAAAACTGGAATAGCATCCCCATTTAACACCGTAGCTACCAATCCCTTTGCTGCCCAAGACACATCAGTAGCAGCTGATTGGTACTTAGGAACATATACCTGTTTCGGTTGCACCACATGACCTATGCTTGAACCTCCTACTTCCGCCTTCTTCATCAATACTGTCTCTAATCCCACATGCTTGGTTTTAACTCCCTCATGAATTTGTTCTCCCTCTAAAGTAATTTCCTCTTTCTCAACGTTTATGGTGACACCCTCATTTCGATTACCTCCAACTTCCTTCTCCCTAACGGCTTCCCTTTTGTTACCGGAACGATCGAAGCTCGACACCTTAGCCACCACTTTACAATCACCAAACCACACATTATTTACCGCTTTTAATAATTTATCTAAATCCTTCACCTTGCTAAAGCGGACAAAACCAAATCTAGCACCATTAACATTTCTTTTCCTAGCCAAGTAAACGTCTTCCATGATACCACATACTTCAAAACCTTGTCTAAGAGACGCATACGGTATATTGTCTGGCACATTTGTAAAGTAAAAAGAAACAAGATTGTGCTGTACTGTACCAGAAAGTGCTGCTTTTTGAGGGCGCTGACTGTTAAGTTGCTGCAATTTTGTGTCAGGACCTGATGCCGCAGGAATAAGCTTCATGCTCCTGTCCGTGATCAATGATTTGTGCCGTGGCTGATTGCTGAAGCCGTTACCAGCAGGAAGACCATCACGGCTCTGGTTCCATCTATGCGAGTCCGACCGTCTTGCTTGTGATCTTCCACGAGAATGGCGTGTTGCACTATCCATCCCAGCCTTACGTGAGTACTGCATAATAATTCTGCCATCATTCGAAAGAATTGGTTCGCAGAAATCCCTAGAGTCCTCTGAATCATAGTCCTCCCAAACTGAACCGTGCCTTGACCTAACCCTAGACTGCCCATACCGCCTTGAACCTCCATGCCGCTGATCCTGTCGAAGCCTGTCCCGTCTGTCGTCTACCTGTTCCGGCGCTTTCCCTCGTCGCGGTCTCACGACTGACCACTCTCCCCTATCCCTCCCATATAGTGGCACCCTGCTTGGACCCCTTCCCCCCCCTATAGTACCTTACTTCCGGTGAAGGTGTGTACCGTCGCGGTGGCCCATGGCGGATGAGCCTTGGGTTACCGCTCTCTCTCTCGCGACCACGTTCTCTCTCTCTCATGTTCTTACGTTTCTAGTTCCAATTTTAATATGTGATCAAATTATATGATTCAAATTTTAAAATTCAATTAAAGGCTTTATCATTCAAATTTTCAAATTGAATCAGAATAAGGAATTAAGGGGGAATCATCCCATGAAACTCATTCATGCCAAAATAATTTGAATTTGAATAAGAAATAAATTCATCTCGTTATAACGACACAAATTATTAATTAAAAAAAAAAATACGCCAATTATTTTTTTTATTTTTTTTTGGGTCAGGTAGCCTAGTGGCTAGAATTCACCTTATAAGGTGAATAAGTGGGGTGTCCGGAGTTCGAACCCCGGCCCCTGCATATAATAATGCATTGTCCTACCAACTGAGCTAAGCTCACGGAACCAAAGAGTGTAAAGGAGAGTTTCTATAATAAAGGCATTTTACTCAAATTGATATCAGTATTAATTGGCTAATATCATAATCTTTTTGAAATCACGTAAGCATTACTGATAGTTAGTGCATAACGATTTTATATGTACTTTTTTTTTGCGCAAATATGTACTCTATAATATAGGATGTTTGATTTGTATATTATTTGCCCATAAAATTTGACTTTTCATCTAAAAAAAATGAAACTTTATTTATTGGATATTAATTTTTTTTGCCAAGTAATCTAGCAATTAATATTATACCAAAAAAAAATCATATGACATACTCCCTCCGTCCTAATTTATAAGCAAAAAATACAATTTCACACTTATTAAGAAAGATAAAACATTGTATTGTAACTTGAGGTATAATTTTTTGTGATAATATTCTTGGAATAAGTTTCATGGAAAGATGTAAAAACAATTATTATTGGTTAATTATTATTGAGAAAATAAAAAGGAGAACAAATTGAATGCAATTTACATTTAATTTTACTTTGGAAAGATGATTTTTTTTAAAAACATAATAATAGCATAAAAGTTTGTCTTTTTAGCTTATATTTTGGGACAAAGAAAATGAGATTTTTTTGCTTATAATTTAGGACGGAGAGAGTATAGTATTATGCAATGTCCCTACAAATGAGAAAATTATATAATAATACTAAAACAACAACAACAAAATGTGGAGAAAGGAAAATCATAGAAAGAAGAAAATGAAACAATGACAAAGTATGTAGAAAAAATTATACAATACTAAAACAATTGTTCCTTGTGTTTATGTCTAGTTGTTACCTATATATTTACATTATCTAATTTTATCTTGTCACATAAACATTCCAAAAGTTTTGTGGGTAGATCTATGATGTCCATGGCATAAACCGTTAGAACTTGAAATTATCATAGGGTGAATATGTGTATTTAGACAAAATACATGGATAACCACAACATTTAGTGGATTGATATCATAAATTGAATCAATTTTTGAAATTAAAGTGATGAAAAAAATATGCTAAGAAGAAAAGTGTTTCAATAAAATGAAAGAGGGATTTCTAGTAGAATTTCAAAATTGAATTCTGAATGACATGAAAATGTTGAGACTCACAAACAATATTTATAGAAAAAAAGAAGCAAGTAAATTGCATCAATTATGCCCTTAATTTAGTAATGAAATTAGTATGACATTAAATAGAAAAACACAATTTGAATAAAATTGAATAAAAAAAATGAAATGCACTAAATCAGAATAACATTAAATGCACCTTAGAATTCTAAGATGACACGTGTACTATCAACAAAAAAGAAGGTAAATGTTTATAATAGAGATAGAGATTGATTAAATACAAAGACTCAACCATCACATAAATTGATTTGGTCTTGATGGATAGAAAAGTGTATAATTCATGCCCATCCAAATATACAATCTTATAATTCCAACTAATAATTTTTTCAGAACTTCCAATAAAGTCAATGACGCAAAATACTGCCATTTAAGAATAAGATTATAATATCTTATATCAACCAAATAAAGTCAAGGATCGATATTAGATTGAAGAGGAATCATGAGAAAACTCTGACACAATCAAGAAAAGCTAAACCAATCAGGATTCCCAATCATCAGGTTTTGAGTTTGGGATCTTGGAGGATGCCTAAATATACAAAGTGGACGTGTTTAGCAGCAAGCCTATGTCGATGTCCTATGGGTCGAATTCAAACTACATGGTTTTTTCATTCTGCATAGGCTATTGTTTTGCACTTGTCGTTGCTATTGTGAGTTGGTGACCTCTAGAAAGCGGCTCCGTTAGGGTTTCTTCCCAGCGCCGTTCTCCATTTCATGTTTGTCTCACTTGATTGAAGCTAGTTATCAATTAGGTGGGTTGAATTCATTCACGTGTGCTAGTTGCTATTGAATCCACTTTTGCTTCCATTCACCTATTGGTTGTTCGGTGGGTTTGTGTCTAATTCTTTCCAATTAAGCATAATTCCATAGTATCAATTTCTTTGTTACGTGAAAGCTGTCAATTGAGTTGTTTTGCTTTCATGATCAACGTGTTTCAAGAAACTCCACTGATTGCCGCACCGCCAAAAGGGTTTATTTGATTTTTATTGGATTAATTCTAGAATAAAGCCTTGCTACCTTCCTGTGCTTACGCTCTCAGCTGCCATGTTTGACTGGCAGGCTGAGATGGCCACCCTTACAACCGCTCCCATAGTTGCAAGGGCTGCAACGCCACCATCCACTCAACAAGTGGTTTCGTTTGCTCAGGCTTTGACAGGGTCAACTAGGGCGGCCTCCAACGATAAGCTGCCGCAGCCAAAAATACGTGGAGAAACACTCAGTGTTAAAATCACCCAGGAAATTTACGACCGAGGAACGGATTTCTGTAAGGCAAATTTGAGGGGCAGACTTGTGTTGAACAAGGGGGACAAGCCATCTTCTACAAGGGAAATTGAATCGCGATTGCAGAAGTTATGGAAGACAGCAGGTGCCTGGCGCATGATGTCTTTAGGAAGAGGGTTCTACGAATTTTTCTTTACTTCAGAGATGGATATGCGTACTGTGTGGGCAGCAGGCACCGTAAACTTGAAACCAGGTGTCCTTCGGCTGTTTGAGTGGTCCAAAGACTTCAATATGCACACTCAGCGTAATTCACTTGCTCAAGTGTGGATTCGCTTGCTCGAACAACCTCAGGAGTACTGGATGGAACGCACTCTTTGAGAGATTGCAGGAGCGTTGGGGACACCTATTGTGATAGACAATGCGACGACAAAGCGTTTGTTTGGACATTATGCAAGAATTCTTGTTGATATGGATTTCTCCCGTAAGTTATTTCATGAGATTGTTGTCGAAAGGGAAGGGTTTGCCTTCACGGTTGCGGTGGCCTATGAATGGTTGCCGGATTTCTGTTCTCATTGTCATAATATTGGTCACGACATCACGGTCTGTAGACAGCTATACCCCAGGCAGGAAACATCTGCCCCTAAGGAACGAATTGATAAGGGGAAGAAGCAGATTCCTATAACAAAGACTACGTGGGTTCCTATAAAGGAAAATCCAACTGGCATTGGCTCCTCACTAGCCTTTGCTGCCACTACTATTCTAGAGCCGGCACGAGTTGAACGACAAAACAACTCAGCTGCTGGCTCCTCACTAGCTTTTGGTGCCACTATTCCCGAACAGGTACGTGTTGAAGAGGAAATTGAACCACAACATAATTCAGCTGCTCACGTACAAAAGACAACAGATGTCGAGCCAGTGCAGTCTGCTCCTCAGCTTGATTTACCGAACCAGCACCAAAGGGAGAGCACTGTTGAGCATTCAGAAGCAATACCGGTTGAAACACAGAATATTAACAACGATGAAAGCATAGATGCTATTCCTGCAGCCATACCGACACCTTTGGTAATCACTAATTCTCTTAGCCCGGTTATTCAGAATAATAATTTAAGCATGCAACAAGAGAATGTTTCCGATGACAGAATTCCTACTGACTTAGAGGATCACCATTCACATATTTTATCTCCTGTAAAAAATAAAATTCCAGATATAAGTAGTATTGTAGCTCCGTCTGATGCTCAGATAGATCCGGTTTTACAGAAGAACATAAATTTTATGCAAGATTGGTTATCAAAGGCAGCAGCTACGGATAAACCTTTTATAGACGTTGTTTCCAAGTCAAAGAAAAAAAAGAATTTACAGAAGGCACCATACATAACCCGTTCTCAGGGTCCTCGTCCACCGTTTAAATGAATATAATTTTTTTGGAACATCCGGGGTATCGGTAACGTCTTAGAAACCGTCGACATAACTGCATTCATCAAGGTATGACGATTATTTGCTCTCCTACTTTTTGCGAAGGGAATTATTGATCAGACGGCCTTGCAGCTATGGGACATGAGATTAATGGCACTTTTTGGTTCAACATTTTATCTCCTTCATTGTTGGCAGACTTTGTGAGGGACAGACATGAGCTTGCCAATTTCAGATTTCCTTAGCCTTGTCTGTTTCTTTTTCTTTCTTTTTTTCTATTTGTTTTCTTTCTTATTTTGAGGGTCTTGGCCTAGTCCCCCCTCTTTTTGTACAGATTTTCCCCCGTTTTTTAAATAATATTACATATTGGAAAGGCGGTAGAGGATGGGGGTGTTTTTTGGGTGCCAACCTAGTTGGGATGCTTCAGACTCTCCCGGATGCCTAACCTTTCTCTTGGCCTTATAAAAAAAAAGTTGGTTGTTTGGTGTGTTAGTTTTGTGTATATTAGAGTAACCCTAAGAGTGGACTTCATTTAAGAGTATTTTGTGGGTTGCATTAAGCCACATCATCTTGAAGCAACTCATTCAATTTTTACTCCAATAGTGCATCAAATTTAACTTATAATAATATTACAGTCCTCCTTTTGGGTCTATCGATGTTTAGTTATTTGCAATTTTTCTAAATGATTATCATATATTTCTCAACATTGTAGATATTTTTTTTAGTAACAATTATTGTAGACTTAGATCGAAAAAATACTCCTTCATGTCCTATTTATAAGAGAAAGTTGAGTCAACCAAAGTTGATCTATCTGGACTGTTTTTTTAATCAAATACTTAAACTCTTGTTGACTTAATTTTTTCTTATAAATAGGATCAGATATTGTAGACATTATAAATGTCATTATTGATTCTTCAAAAAATAATTGATACCACATTATTGTTTTTAACATGTCAAGTGTCATTTATTCAATCATAATTATCATTAATCTCTTGATTGTTATAATTTTAAATATACTACAACCAAATAGCTAAAAAAAGTCTTTTGCGCAATAAATACACATTAAAATTGCAACTTTTTATTACAAATAGAACCAAAGGTTTTGGGCTTTGGCCCTCTTTTGTACCAAAAAAAAAAAAGAACCAAAGGTTTTTTTTAAAAAGTTTCTTATATAAAGGGTTGAAGGGAGTAGTACATAACTAATTCAAATTTTTCTTTAAAAATAATAATATCTAAATAAGCAGGCTTAAATTTTAAATTATCAATTAGAACTATTAGATTTGAAATTAAAATTGGAATGTTCTTAAAACAACTAAATTTCAAAAGAAGGATGCTTAAAAAACAAAGTAACTACTATGTATTTTTTTTTATGAAGTTAAATTAGCCCATCTGAACTGATATCGGAGAACCGAACCTAAGATCTTAAGAATGAACATACTTCAAAGTCTCAAGCTAACATCACCAGACCAATCCAAGGAGGTTAAAGTTACGACTATATAATTGAAATTCAATCTATCATCTTATATCAAAATAATAAGACTCAGTTTGGTACCTATATGTAAGTGTCTTATATTCAAAACAAATTAAAAAAGATCGAGAGCCAATTTTTTTTATAATTATAAAGTAAAATATAATATGCATATTGGGGTGACGTCTACGGTGAACCATCAATTAAATGGTCTCCGGTGGACCATTTTTATATACCATCAAGATATATCTAAAGGTCTAGATTAAATAGAAAAGAAAATGAGAAACATACATTTTTCCTCACACAATCTATTTCCCCTTCTTCTTCTCTCTTACCTCTTATCTCTCCCAATTTGTTCAGATTTACATCCCTCAATCTAAAATTCAGCCACCGCTGATAAACACAAATCATCTAAGTGGATTCAATTCATTCAAATAAAATTGCTGAGATTCGAGAATTGTTTTATTATTTCCACCAACGTTTGTATTCTATTTTTGTTTAACGAAGTTTCCATATTTTGTATGACAATGTAATTTGATCTTTATCATCAAATACATGAGTGATTCAACATAAAACAATATTGAATCATAACAAAAATATTGAATCATAAGTCATAACAAATGATAAATCAAATAATTATTTATTTCCAATATGAGGATTGCTCCGTCGCCCCTAAAGATCACACAATATTCCAATTTCCTCTTTGAACCTTTTAAGTTCTTGTTATTTTTTTTTTTAATTCAACAAGGTTTAAGTAAATCTCAACTTGCAAACAATAAAAAAACTTTTAGATAAAAAAGTCTATTTTCAATTGTAGAAAATGTAACCATAAACATCAAAGACAAAGGTATGAAGTTTGGTGGAGAAGAGAGAGAAATGCAACATAATCCAGCGCGGTAACGAATATGCAAATTGTACGAATCTTTTTAATCTAAAGGTCAAAATTTGTGGTACACCGGTGAGGGACTTAGTTGAACCCTCACCTTAGAATCCACCTGCATATTGGTCAGTTGTTGACTATTAAAATTGAAATTCTTATTTTAGGGAAGTAAAAGACTTTTTTTGTTGGTCAAATGAAATGTATTGTATGCATTTGTATGCATTTATTAGGTTATCTAATTAGGAATAAATGAGGAATGCATTTTCTATTATAAATAAATTATGAGAGAATGAGAGCCGAGAAATAAGGAGAGCATGTTAATTCAAAGAGAGGAGAAAGAAGGAGAGCATGTTAATTCAAAATGTGTTTTCAACACCTAAAATTCAGATTTCTTCTTTAATGTATTTTAATTCAAAATTTGGGAGATCATTTCCATTAAATCATTTTTTATGGTGAAATCTCCTTTAATGCATTTACACATTACAATAAATCCCTTTAAATAAAGAACTAAAAGCAAAAAAAAATTGAAATAAATAAATAAAAACCACCGTGAGCATCTACCTAAAAAAATATTATGCTTGAACCATAATGTTTTGTTATTTTTATGTCAAGTAGCCTAAGTTAAAAATTAAGTATTTTTTAGGTGCATAAGTGGAGAGTCCAGAGACCTTGAGTGATGAATGCTAGTCCTCTTAAAAATCACAAAAGTTGCAAATACAAATGTATAGGAGTGCCATGATTGATAACATATATAAAAACCATTAAATCTACCCAAAACATGCAAAAGAAAGGGGAAACTATATAAATATAATTTTTGTAGTATTAATGTATGATTAAATAGACTTTTTTTTTAAACAAAAAAAAAATTGGACATTTCTTAACAAAAATGAATCATGCATGTCCAATTTTTTTTAAAACAAAATATGGCCTAATAAGTTTGATTGGAAAATTTGCCTAGCTTGATTTATTTTTCTAAAAATTAAAACAAATTTTTGAAAAATTATTTTTTTAAAATTCTCGTAGGATATTAAATTTTAGTTGAAAAATAAATAATTATTTTTGTTGGATTTGGTTTAATCTGTAAAAATGATTTTTTTTTTCTTTCTATTTACTTGAAATAGGGAATAGTGACATGAATTTTGTTATCATAGAAATACATTAACGTCCTTCATGTCTTTTTCAAAGGCAACTCTAGTCAATATTTATTTCTCTCCTTAAAGTCTTTCTCAAATTCTATATATCAACGTCATACATGACGACTGAATTCTATTACCCTGAATATAAAAATAAATAAATATAAATTTAAAGAAGAAATAATCAATAACAAATAAATAAATAAATGTTTATGTACGGTGGTATAAATTTCATTACATTTTATTTGCAGAGATTCACATTTATATATGAATATGAACATGACTGATCGATATATAACTAAAATGATTCAAATCAAAATTAATATATAACACAAATCAGATTTACATAACTTGGATTTTCATGAATTACATACGGATGCAACCATCAAAACTGTGTTTCCTAAAGAATGAACCAACATGTACAATTCGCACAAATATGCTCCATAATTCTTTGACTGGATCGACATCAAAGATATTGAATAGGAAATTGAAAATGATGTAAGATGGACCAACTATATTTAGGGAAAAAGACTATCAAATTATTGAACATTAAACATAGTATTAAAAACGCAAATCATCCATTTATCATGTTGAAGGAATCGAATGAATTATTTT